>Ga0116227_10012865_pt1 | contig 13426 bp, 7 predicted proteins | sample S1TSphgellanicum_FD_89693 | JGI IMG/M metagenome (GOLD analysis project Ga0116227, IMG submission 89693) | Host-associated microbial communities from peat moss isolated from Minnesota, USA - S1T2_Fb - Sphagnum magellanicum MG | ecosystem: Host-associated > Plants > Peat moss > Unclassified...
GTTTTTTTTTTTTTTTTTTTTTTTTTTTTTTTTTTTTTTTTTTTTCAATTAATTTTGTGATCGATTTTGCTGAAGTGGCCTTCCTTCATCCACTAGATGATTTTACCCAAATTTGGTTGCATACTTAATATGGAAGTAGAAGGGGGGGGGGGAAACTTTTTTTTTAAGAAAAATCAAATAGAATGCTTTTCTATACTCTTTGACTAGCTACTATAACTTATTATTTATAAACTTGGATTTTTTTTTCCCCCCTTTGAAATCTAATGGGTGAATTTGGGCCCTTTTTCTTTTTTTTAAATTCATGAAAAATCCTTTGTGTAGGTCAAAATCATAATTTTTCAGGTCAAAATTTGGAGAAATTTTGGCCCAAAAAAAAACATTGTTGTGGATTGGGTAATAAGCTAAGTTATTTCCAAAGTGCAGAAGTTATTTTCGAGGAGAAATGTTGAGAAGTTATTTTCAATAACCAATGTCTTTGAGCTAGTTACAAGATGTAACCTTCTATTCGGAGGTTTGCAAATGACCCCATAACCCTCATGTGGGAGGATGAAAAGTTTCATAACCTTCTTGTAGAAGGGTGAGAAATATATGACCCTCTTTTTCATGGATGAAAATTCATATTCATTCTTTGTCCGGATGAAAGGAGGGCAAATTAGAAGCTTGGAAACCTTTAAACAAAAGGTTAAGGACTAAATAATTGACTCGGGCATGTAGGATATGGTGAATAATCGAAGCATGTGAATGTTGAAACACAAGTGTTTCAACTATTCATACTAACGAATATTTCGACTATTCTCGATAACTAGGTGGCAAAAAATCAAATAAAAATCAATGGCTTGAACCATCACATAGAAGACAAAAGGGAAGGCCAAAGGCCAAAAAACATGTAGCTTGCAGGAACCAAAGAAGGGAGAAAGCTAGTTCCTCTTGTGATAGAAAGTTATCTCACCCATAGCCCCTTTAATGTCGCCTACATGCAAATCATGAGATCTAATAGTAATGAAAGATCTAGGAGAAGCATCTTTCACCAACATAATCTTCTTTTCTATAGCAGAGGCTAAAACATGTTGAAAAACAATATTAACATGTTACTTGAAAAACTAAATGCAAAAAAACAAAGATAAATGATCTCCTAATCATCTATCATGGAAAGGACAAGCACACTCCCTTATGAAATGATTCATATCACACCGAAATGTGTTGTGCACCTCCATGACTATTAGAATAAAATGGTGCCCTTCATGAAGCTCTCTATATTTGAGGACCTTAACGATGGTACTAAATTCCACAACTGCACATGTTGGTCAACTAATGATATTCGTAGTCACCATCTCTCGTGTCAGGTTAATAACCACCACATCAACAACAAAGACTTGGTCCTCACAAATCATGTAGAAATCAATTTGATAACTAATGTGTTAAAGTCCATTATCAAGACACACACCTCAACTATTCATGATAATTAACATGTTGGAATCAATCATCAAGACACATGAATCTCAACTATTAATGGTAGCCAATGTCCTCCAACATGTTATTGGATATAACCATCCCTCCTCCGAGAGAATGGAGATGCCTTCTTTTTGTCCACCTTGAAAATGATTATGAAATCTTCATCCAAGCAACAAAGGTTATGGAATCATTGTACCAATGTAAGCCCAAGGTGGTGTACCTTGTGCTAATTAGTAATATGAAGAAAAATTCTAGTTTTAAGGGGTGGGAATCTTATGCTTATTAATTTAATAGGTGTGAATTTGCTTCTGATTCTTATCTTAAGGAAGGGTCATAAGATCTCTCATCTTAAAAAGGAAGGATATTCAAGGATACAAGCATTTTTCAACTACACAAAAAATTTAGTTTGAGTGTTTTACACATAGGTACATTTTGGATGCGTCTATGTACTAACTTCGTCAACAAATTATTTTTTCAATTGGTATGTTGTTTGTGCTATGTATGTTCAACGATAAGTATTTCACAAAAAAAAAAGTTGAGAATATAATTTTTTTTGATGTTTTGTGTTAAATAGTTCCCAAAAAAAAATGTACTTGGGAAGAATTTATTCTTTAAGTTCAATTGATCAACATGGTTTGATTTGAGCTCCAATGTGGTGGTGCAAATGTGATAATTCTTTTGTCGAACAAAATTGTTAATCCCATTTCTTTTCTCAAATTGTTTTTGCAACATAAAAAAAGATTGCAACCAAAACAAATTCATTATTCCCACTAGGTTATCGCATCAAATACAAAAATGAAGTGAACTTTATTCTCAATTATCAAAATACCAATATATTTTACTAGGGCTAATGGACCCATTTGTAATAAGTAAAAAAATTCACAAAAACTGCAAATTATTATGGTACATTATGAAAAAAACCTATTGGTAACTTCTATCAAGGTGAAGTGTTGTGCCAAGTGATGTTTGGTTACCATGGAACCTATATTGGATTGCCTTACCAAGTCATGAGTGGGTTTAAGGTTTAAGGTTTATCCCTTTGTTGAAAATTATTTTGGGATGGGTAAGCTTCCAAGACAAATAAACATGTTGAAGGCTTTATTTATTTTATTCATGTGGGGTGCACCTATTGTTACTTCTATCAAATGGTTGTTTGGGCAACTCCCAAAAAAATTATTTTTATTTTTTGTTTTTCTTGGGTGCAAGGAATCATTTTGATTGGCCCATCACATAAAAATCATTGGATGATTGGACTTTCCCAAAATATAATCATATTCCTTAACATGTGTGCCTATTGGGGATTGATCAATATTTCAAGAGACCAACAATGGCATTTAAAGACCTTGTTTTCATCCCTATCCTTGAAACCACAATGTAAGCATTGCCATAATATGTGCCTCTACCCAAAGTTTTTAAATCATGCCCAACTTTGGGTTGTATTGTATATTATTATTATCATCAACGCTTTTAGTTGGGTTGTGTTATTATTATTATTAATTATTATTATTAACTTTTTTGAAACATGGGTTTGCAATTTAAGATTATTGTGTTTGTAAAAATGTTGTTTGAAAACAAAATTTGGATGGCAAATGCACAAGTTTTTTTTCTTGGTGGTTTTGCATTTTTTTCCCACATATTATGCATATTTTTTCCTTTTCTTACAACCAATTTGAAATTCACAAGGAAATGCCAACAACAAATAACACAAACTTCAACAAATTTGATTATTGTTTGTCTTATAAGAAATGATTGACCTTCAAAGGATTTTCTTGCACTATTTTTTCCTTCTCACTATAATTCATGTTCCATGAGCATAGATCTTGGTCATTGTTTTACACGTGCATGACAAATATGCAAAGTTACAAAATGGGTGGTTGAAATTAACTTAAGAAATAACCACACCTAATGTTTAAAGCCCTAATAATAAATAATAACTTACAATCATTAACCTAACATGTGGCATTCACCAACCCTAGCAATTTTGCTCACAATATTATTGACATAACACATTCTTCTTGCTCAAATTTTAGTTGTCATAAATATGAAAACTATATTGTGGTCAATATGAAAATTTTATTTTTCAAAGGGATAATTTTCAATTGCATTCAAACACACTATCAAAGGAACACATGTTGATTACATCTCTATATATATATATTTGAACATATTGATGGAATACATCTTGATTGTAATTATGTGTCAGAATCTTAACCTTGGGCTTGCAACCAAGGTTAGGATAAGAAAAATGGGAATCAAACTAATAATAAGCCAAAAGCAAGGGACACATTCAAATCTTATCCAAATTGGGCACTTCAAAAATTGTTGAAAAGATATTGACAAGTGAATATCTAAATTAGGGTTATGAAAGACATGATTTGGACAAGAACTAAACACAAAATTTAAAAACTAAATAAATAAATAAATAATTGATCAACAAAAACTTCAAAACAAGATGGGACGATTGTATCCTTGATTTGGAGAAACAAGAGTAAAACAAAAAAAATTAAAAACCTCTCAATATACGAATTCATAGGAATGTGCATTATGACTTTCTTTCAAACTCACAACAATGTAATAACTTGTGCATAGGTCAATAATGAAATATATGTTTCCATATGCTTATTGGACCATGTCAAGAAGTCAAAAACAATTCATAGATATCCATTAGGCTTTTACAAATAGTCACATACATATTTCTTGGAAGTTATAAAAAACTTCCAAAATTGATATTTTTTCATATATGCTAATATTTATATATATATATTTGCTTTTGGTCCTTACATTTTACCCTTGATACCACTTGACAAAATTAGGGGTGCATCATTGTGTTTCCATTGTTAGATTTGTTGTTCGTTGAATAAGTATTAACTATCTAAATGTAAAAATATAAAATAAAAATTGTTATTGCAAATAGACACAACTTTGTGATTAATTGCAAAAAGTACTTTGAGGTTTAGAAGTGCAAATAAAGACCATGATAATGATGATTATTAACATTACATTAATTGTTCATTTTTTGTTTTACATAACATCATATATTATACATTAACCTTCATTTTTAAAAAATGTGATTTTATATTAATAATGTTTGCTAACATCAAGTTTCATAAATGACACCTCAAATGCCACCTCAAAATTGATGTTATGCATTTTTTAATATTATGAATTAACATTGTTGAAACATTGGTAGAACCACTACTAGGTGTGGCCCCACCTTTAAATTAACTTTTACAAAAAATCATTTAAAACCCTTTTCATAATTTATCTTGTGTCACTCCTTCCAATTTGTTGTTTTCTTTCTTTGCACTTATAGTGGTGAGGTATTGCTTTGAGGTCTTGTTTGTTGTTTGAAGTTCCTCTTGTTCATTATTCTAATTCCTTGCAAGTTGCAAGTAGAATGATAAACAAGTCCAATGGGCTTTGATAATAATATTGATATAAATACAATACGACTCATTAATAATTTTATCATTATGATTTAATTATTGGTTTGGTTAAAAACACGTGTGGTTCATCATAATGTTGATGTTTCAAAATTTCCATGCAAACTCTTTCTATGATTATTTGTTTTAAGGGTCCGAGTACAAAAATAGAAGCCAAAAACCATTCGAATAGTGGTGAAAACTGTGAACGTTTTTACATATGTTTTTTTTTTACATTTTAAAATTATGTTAATCATTCCAAGTTGTGTTAAATCATTAATATGAAAGTTGAGGAGTTAAAATTTAAAATTCATTAAATTAAATTTTGGGTTTTGGTTTTAAAAGGACGTTTGAACTTGAATAGGTGTTGCATCAAATGTGGTTAATTTTACAAAGGCCTAGGTAAAGGATTATTGTAACATAATTTTGATGGTAAAAAAATTTAAATGATAGCAACTTACTACCCAAGTTCAAAAAACACTCACAAAATATGGATTTTAAAAAAAAAATTCAAAGTATTTTTCAAATTAAATTTTTTTTAAGAGACCTTTACTACATGTAAATGGGGTGTAATGTGCATGACATACAAAACAAAGTAGTAGTTTATGATATAGAAAACAAAAACCTAAAGTAGTTAACATATTTTGGTATGATTGAAAATTATGATAAATTTTCAAGATGAAATGCAAAATTTGGGAGAATCACACACTTTGAAAAATTCATATTTATTAATAAATGATTACCACAAGATGTGTGATCTATTGGGGCAACTACATGTATTTTTAATAACAAGTTGCAAAATATTTCATTAAAAAAAATTCATATGAAAAAATGAAAAAAGACTAAAAAGGACTCACAACCTTTTTGTAAAGTAATCCTATTGGCTCCTTTCTACATACTTGCACCTTTAAATGAAAATATTTGTAAGCAATGTGTGTTAAATGCATGGCACCAATGGAATTGGTCATTAAGTTTATTGCCTTCATTAATTCAATTCAAATTAAAACCTTTAAAACATTGTTAGATTTATGAACTTCTGATATTAAGTTTTATTTTTTAAAAGAGTTTTTGTATGTTGTCTTGAAGTTAGCTTGTTGTGTAAAGTATGTATGTTTGTTTCTTGGGTTTGATTGTACATATGTAAGTTATGGTATGGACAAGTAAAGGAATATACATGAATGGTTGAATATTAAGAAAATTTTAATGTTTAAAGTTTTGAATTTGCAATTATATCATTATTTTTTAAGCCATTTCTCAATTTTGAAGGTGTCATTGCATCATTCAATATGAACATTGCTATTGCCAAAAGCTTCTTCAAATATTCATATAGGGCCTTAAAACTATAAAAAACTTAAAATTGTGTTTGATTTTAGATATTCATATTTTATGTTTTAAAACTGAATTTCGGTTTGGATTTTGCAAGTGTAGCCATTTTTTTCTTTCCATGGACAAAGATGGAGTATTGTGTTTGAAAAAATAAAATAAAAACTATAAATATGAGCAAATTGGTGCTAAAGATGATGTCATTTTTGCCATTTCAAATTGTTTCATGGTTTTTTTGTTTTGCAATGTGACTATAATCATCAAAATTTATCCAACGGTACATTACACAAACAATGTGAACAACGAAAATGGTAATTAACAAACAAATGAAAATGTTTGTGCTAATGTCATTAATAGCGTTTCTACTTTATTTAATTCAACATTCTTTTCCACATGAGAAATATTCATTAAACTGATTAGTTTAAGGCAAAAAGCCTTAAGTTGCCCAAAATGCAACTTGAGATCAATAAATGAGGTTTAAAAAATACACATGCACATTCAACTTGGTTGAAATTGCTAAGACTACCAAAATTGATCGACCATGCATTTTAGCCCAAGTTTTAAATTTCATTGTTGTGACTTCATTGTGGTTAATAAAATATTCATGTAATTTTTCAAATCATGTGCAATAAATATATAATAAAATTATTTGAAACCTTGTTTTAGTAAAAGATTGTTGACTTTGAAGACACATCCTTTGGGGGTGAAACAAAGGCCAAAAGGCAACATTAATTTGCAAATAACCCTAATATAATAAAAAAATTAAATGGTTTTTTCCATGAATGCATGTAACTATTTTTCATTGTTACAATATTCATTGAAAAATGTTGAATTTGAACTCATGCACCCTAATATAATTTAAGGTTAAAATCTGTATAATGTTTAAAAACAACCCACAAATATTGAGGGTTTTACCCAATATAATGATGACCATTTATTTATTTTAGATTTGAAAATTTTATAGAAATATAACCCTCATTTAAAAAAAGTTACAAATTACATTTGTTACCTAATTTCTAAATGCTAATACCATTACCCATGATGATGCAATTGTCATAGGTGTAAAATTATCATTTAAGCAGTAAAAATGCAACAAATTACACCATCACGATCCTAATCCCAAACAAAAATGAAAAATAATATAAACAAAAAATATTTCAAATGTGAACCCAAAGGATATGAATTCATAAGATGAAACAAGGATGAATAAGGGCAAGTTGCAAGGCTAATGTTAATCAAAAGGAGGTGAAGTATCGGATTACATGCATTTATACCTATCAAAAGTCATGGAAGCTCCCTTGAATTTTTTGGTAAGGCCTTAGAATCCAAAAACCTTCATGATAAATCTCCTCAATATTCATTCTGGGTTAAAATTGGATAATGATGGTTGAATTTATTTAATATGAAGGAAAATGAATGATGATGGAAACTTTTCATCTAACATCAATAACAAATGGATAATGATGCATGAATTATGTCTTTCAACATTGGGAAATGGTATATTTGCATGAATGAATTTCATCGTCAACCAAGAGTTAAATTGCATAAACTATCATATGGATCATTTTATGATCTTTATCAATGTCTTTTCCAAATGCATTTATGACAAAGTTGATAAATAACATTCATGATATCCAATGTTGAATACCATACTACCTTGGGAGCTTCAACACTAATTATATTAAAAATTTCAAAAAGGTTGAATATTTCAAAATCATTTTTTTCTTCTTCAAAGAACACAATTTTATGAAAGAAAAAATAGAATTTTTTTGACATGGAATCTTCAAAATAATTTTTTTTGACATTGAAAAGTTGATTATGGTATATAAATTATGTTAACTTTAGCAATATTGGTGATGATTTGTCAAATGATTATGTCACGACAATGTAAGGATAAAATTGGAATTGGTCATGAATTTATTGATGCTATTGCTAGAGATGAAATTGTTGAATTTATTTTTGATGTTAATATTAATGTAATAATAGTATTATTTATCCTATCTACATATGGAAATTGTATTGTCATGAACCAACACTAGAGGGAGCAACTAGAATGAAGATCCAACAAAATGCACTAAAAATGAATGAGCAATATGAACAAAAGTGACAATCCTTCATTTGTTCAAGGACCATCAACACTAACATGTATGATAGTGACTTACTTGTCACAACTTTCATCACCGGGTCAAGGACCATCAACAATAACATGTATGACAATGACTTATCTATCACAACTTCTGCATTGAGCTCCCCAACATTGGGCATAGGCTAACTCACGTATTGAGTTTTTATTGCAATTATCGAAGCAATGGCAATTTTCAAACATCTAACTTTCAATGACTTGAAACTTCCATTGACCTTCAAGAAGCCTTCTAACTAGACTAAGGTTTGATATGTTCAACATAGATGTGCACTTTGAGGACACTCAAAACAAAAGGGGGTCCCACAAAATTGATGTAAAAGGTTTTGCAACACATTACAATTGCATTGCCACCTTGTAGCATTTGAACATCAATATGCTTGCCTTGATGACATTTTACGACAAAGGTTTGACAAGATTGGGCACCAAGACCTGGGAAATGAAAATGGTTGGGGATTTCTTCATCATGGCTATTTGGTTACTCCACCCATCTCAATTTCTTTGCATAGCATTTGTGTTGTAGTTGGTGCCATCTTCTAACAACATGTGAGCATACTTACACCACTAGTTACAGATTTTTTTCCCAAGTGACTCACACATAATGATGTGATTGGGTTTCACTCTAATGAATGATGGTTGAGTCAAAGCATTCTAGGGAAAACCAACAACTTTCTCTAGTTGATTTTTGTTCGGTTCCTACCTTTCATGCTTTTGCCTATTCTGAATGGATGAATTAGCAAGAATTGTGCCATGCTTCTTTAAATTTCAATTGTCACATTCTAGTCAATTGAGGTGATTTCTTCCTTTGTGTGGTGCCGTTCGGTCCATACAACGATTGATACAATGGCCTGATCCGCAGCATCAAGATGATATTGAGTACAAAACCTACTGCACACATGCCTGCCATGACCATAAATACAGAGAAGAAGCAATGTGCTCCTGTGCATGTTTGAGGGTCAGAGCTTGAGGCCCATCCCATTGAGGGGGAGGACGAGTTTAACTCCTTCGAAGCCATCAATTGCACCATACCCAAATGCTCATATCCCACTTGAGGACTTTTGGCAGCTTCTCGGTCATACAGCCAGCCTGCCAGCAAGCCAGAGAAGAGAAAGGATCCGAGGGGAAGGTTCAATATGAGAAAGTTGTACACGATGCCAAAGTGTTTGAGACCGAAAAGCTCAGATGCAGTCGGAACAGTGATGGAGATGTGGACACCATAGCATATGCCCACCACAATTGAGCCAATGTACAGTGAACCTGGAGCTGCTACTGCAAACAGAATGTAACCAACCAGCAAGAACACCTGCGATAATGCCATCCACACAGGCCTAGGAACTGCAGCCTTCCTGCACATCATTAGCCACCACCAGTTCCACCCCTGAAAACACCACTCTTTTAACAACATGCCTTGTTTTTATATCTGGAAAGAAACAAGCAACATAGAGAAGAAGTAGGAGGAACAAAAGATTTGAGTCCCAAATTACCTGACATAGTACTCAGAGATTGCACCAGCTCCAATCCGCCCAAAGAATCCCCAAATGCTAATGAGTGAGATAAACAGTGAGACATCTGAGTAGCCTTGCGCCTCTCCAATCTGCCCAAGATTGTTGATTGCTGTAATACCAGTACCAACACCACACAGAAATGAAAAAAACAGTAACCAGAAGTCAATTGTCTGCAGAGCATCCAGAAGGGTATGATCTTCCCCTAGGGCAGGCACCCCAATCTTCCGAGCTCTTACTGGCTGCTGCTGCTGATTGTCCAAAGACGTTGGGTCATCAAGATGCTGGTGGGTCAAAATGGGCACATCATCCATGACAAGGCATTGCTCTTCTGTTCCTACTAAGCTTTCCTCATGACCATTCTCCATGTTGTCAAGAAATTGTTGCTGATTGGGTTCGCCTCCTTGTTGCCCATGATCCTTCCCACCCAATAATAAGGGTGTTGTGGTTTCATCAACTTTCAATCGGGCAGGAGAATGATCTTTTGTAAATTTGTCGAAGAAGAGTTTAAAAGGAACTGCAAGAGGGGCAAGCAGAAACAGCAGCAGCACTTGGGCAAACAGTTTGTTGCCGAATGGTGAGATAGGGAAAAAATTCGCAATGAGCGTAAATGTCAACAAGTAAAATGCAAGGCCCATGGAGATGGTGTTGAGGATGGTGAAATTGGACTGCTCTTCAGCATCTTCCTCGTCGCTACATGAGGGTGAAACCTCCCCAAGAAAGGCAATCGCCACAAAACAGATGATGGCAGGCAAGAATGTGAGCAGGAGCAAGAATGCAGATGCTTCACTGGTGAAGAGAGCTGTGCACAGTTGTGTGAAGATCGCTGTGCTCAGACCTATGTAACCCTTCAACATCCCAGTTACAGTTCCCCTACTGTGCGGGAAATTCCTCATACATGTCACCAGAACAGCAGTGTTCATCCATGTTGTGCTATTCCCCCCAAGCCCAAGGGCCAAACCCATCTGTACTCCAAACCCAGCAAACCAAGCAAAATGTTAACAAAAACTCCAAAACCCATGATAGATCCAAGCTACAAAGTTCATCATCATGTTTCCAAAAAACACCCTGAACAATCAAGTCCCTGACCTTGGAGAATAATTCTTGACAAGGAGGAAACGACTCATGAGGGAAAGAGAAGAGAAAGAAGAAGAAGAAGAAAACAACCTACCTGCCAGAATGGTAAGCGACCCACTCTTTGGCTGACAACCAGGTATTGCACACCATAACCCACCAAGCCTTCCAATGCACCGATGAGCAAGATAGCCCAAGTGGGCATATAATCTGCCAGGAAACCTGCAACCAAGCCAAAGCTTTTCCCCACATCTTTGGCTACCCCCAAGTTATTCAGCTGTGTCTGGTCATACTGCATCACAGTCTTCAAGGCTCCTGAGTAGTTTGCAAATGTGTAATTGTTGCCTGCTATGGATTGTACCCAAATGGCTGTCACAAACCCAACCCATTTCTTGCTGATTCTAGCATACCCACCACCACTACTACCACCACCACCCATTCCTGTCTCTCCTCCTCTCATCATCTCTACTCTCTCAAAATTCACCCAAAATGTTTTCCGAACTTTCACAGACAGACAGACAGACACCCCCAAGAAGATTTGTCTCCACTTCTTGTAGTAGTTTAGACTAGTACCCCTGGTAGTCACAGAATCCCAAGAAGATGAAGTTTCAGGAAATCAGTTGCATGTATTTATGTTGCTTGCTTGGCTGCTACAAGAGAAAGACCTCACTTACTGCTGATGCATGCTTACAAAAGATTTTTCTTTAGGTTTTTTTTTTTTTTTTTGGCTGCATTTCTTCTTCTTCTTTCTTTGGATTTGGTTCCTGGTGAGCAAACATATGTATGTATCTATCTTTCACACAATCAAATGAACCACCCCACCAACCACCTACCACACCCTCTCTTTTTTTTCCACCAAAAACCCAAATCCAAAAGAAACAACAACAACAGCACCACCATCACCACTACCACCACCACCAAAATTGACTGAAACAGTAGAGAAAGAGTAGCAGTGATGTACAAGAAATATATATTTGTAGCTGTGCTGATGCTACAGAGTCTTTGTTTTTGGCTGGCTATTTTCAGCCAGAAAAGCTATATTTTTAATAAAAAAATTAGAAAAAAAGTGCTAAAATCAAGTGCTTTTTGAGCTTTTCTTAGTAGCCAGAAATTCAACCAAATTGTAATATTAAAAAGTTTGCCAAATTTTCTGTACATGATTCTAGTGCATAGCCAAAAACATCATAGATGGATATATATATATGTGTGTGTGTGTGTGTGCCTGTATATATATATACATATATAATAATATAAATAAATAAATAAATAAATAAATTTATATTTAAGTTGTAGCCAAATTTGATTGAAATCTTCTTCCTCAGGTGGATCATCACCACTTTGGCTACTAATCACAAAATTGAGCCTCCAAAAACACTGGAAATTGTGCATTTGTAACAAAAGGTTTTTGCAATATTAAAAAATTATAAATAAATAAATAATAAATAAATAAATAAATAAATAAAATGTATATATGTGAACATCTGGGTCCCATGCATGGAGCTTGCTACTAACTAGTTGCTACTAGGCACTAGTACTAGTTACTACAGGTGTCGGGGGTGTGCTGTTGCCATGCAAACTAGGCACATTCACACATTATTTAATTATTCTTATTTATTCCTCACTAGAACCAATTTTTTCTCCACAGGAAGAAAAAGGACAAACAGAGAGACCCACAAAAAAATTATTAAAATAAATAAATAAATATATTATTTATTTATTTATTTATTCTCACTTCTGGCTGGCAACTAAAAACCTTTCAAATTCACTTTCTTTTTTTTTCTTTAATTTTTTTATTTTTTTGAATTTGGCTTTTTGGTGAAATTTCGCCAGTAAAAACGCTTGATGGCGGCTGTGTTGGTGGTAGGTGCAGCCACAATACCATCAGGTTTTTTGTAATGAAAAAAATTATTTATTTATTTTATATAATTTATTGGGGTTCTTGGGCGAATTCATCCATTTTTTTTAGCAATTTTTTTTTTCAATTTTTAGACTTAAAAACAATTCCAAGATTTTCCAAAAAAAATTGTAAGCCAAAGTGTGAAAATTCACACAAAAAAATAAAATAAAATAAAAATTAAATTAAAAAAAAAAACACACACACACACATTGATTTAAAGCATAGTATCTTGGCAGCTTCCACACTAATTATATATTATTTTCAGAAATACTGAGATTTTCACCAAATTTTTTTTTTCCTTCATAAAACAGAATTTTTTGGAGGAAAATAGTTGAATCTTCAGGAATTTTATTTTATTTTTCAAATTAAAATATCAATAAATAAATAAATAAATAAATAATTATTCCATAGAAGTGTGTAGAAGTTGCCAAAGTACTACTAGGTAGTACGGGCAATCTACTAAAAAAGGAAGGGCGGCTGCCCGCCAAGTGGGATTGTGAGTATTTTGGGGGGGGGGGGGGGGGGGGGATAATAAAAACCCTTAATCTAACCATTTTTCAACAAAAAATTCAATAATTACATTTGTAGCTCTTAAATAGTTGTTGCGGGGAGAAAA
>Ga0116227_10012866_pt1 | contig 13423 bp, 13 predicted proteins | sample S1TSphgellanicum_FD_89693 | JGI IMG/M metagenome (GOLD analysis project Ga0116227, IMG submission 89693) | Host-associated microbial communities from peat moss isolated from Minnesota, USA - S1T2_Fb - Sphagnum magellanicum MG | ecosystem: Host-associated > Plants > Peat moss > Unclassified...
CGGTTTTCTGCGCTCCGGTGCTCACGGCCGAAGAGGCCGCTCCGCTCCGGTGCTCGAAAACCACCTCCGGACGGCGCCAAGCGGCGCCTCTGGCTCGGCGCAGCGAATTCTTGCCCAGCCTCTTCGCTCACCCATCCTACGTTCTTTGCATTTTCGTCCACGAGGGTCGGCCAGAGGTCGGCGGGGAAGTTTTTTGAAAAAAAGAACGCTTATCCTTCCTTCGCTATAGTCACCCGCAACCCGTCCAACGCCTTCCCAAACGGTATCTGACAAGACAGCCGCGAAGTCGGTGTCCGCTCATCCGACCCATCGAGCAGATCATTCTCATCCGCACCCATCGGCGCCAGCCTGGCGAAATCGTCCGGGTGCACGATCACGTGGCAGGTCGCGCAGGAGCAGCATCCGCCGCAGAGCGCGAGCAGATCCTCGAACCCGGCGTTGCGGATGTTCTCCATGACCGAAAGACTGTCGGAGGCGTCGATGGTCTTGGTCACGCCGGTGGTGCTGGTTACGGTCAGAGCGGACACGGAAGATCCTTGTGCGTCAGGGGCTCGGTCATGCGGCGCAGCGTACGGTGGCCGCCTGCATTGATCAAGGGCCGGAGGCGCGCAAATATTTGGCGAACCAGGCCAGCGTGCGCTGCTGGTAATCCTCCAGATGCTTCGGGTCACGCATACCATGGCCCTCGCCGGGATAAATCACCGACTGGGTCGGCACGCCGAGGTCGGCCAGCGCGTGCCAGAATTCCATGGTTTGCGGCGCGGGGCATTCGATGTCGTTCTCGCCGACCACTTCCAGTGTCGGTGTGTGCACGTGCGTGATGAAGGTAATCGGCGAGGAGCGCGCATAGACCGCCGGATCGTCGTACACCGACTTGCCGAAATACGGGATCATCCATTCATCAATCCCGTTTTCGCCATAGTAGGACTGCCAGTTGCTGATGCCGGCACCGGCGACGGCGGCGCGAAAACGGTCGGTTTGTGTCACCGTCCACATGGTCATGAAGCCGCCGTAGCTCCAGCCCATGATGCCGAGCCTGCGCTCGTCGATCGGCGCGATGCGCTCCGCCTGGTCGATGCCGGCGAGAATGTCGGACAGGTCGCCGTGGCCGAAATCGCGCACATTGGCCTGCGTATAGGCCTCGCCCTGGCCGAAACTGCCGCGCGGGTTGGGCAGGAAGATGGCGTAGTTCTGGCCGAGCAGCTTGCCGGCCAGGCCGCCGCGGGTGAAATGCGGCTCGTTGGCCGCCGCCGGGCCGCCGTGCACGCTGGTGATCATCGCGAGTTTGGCGGATCCGCTCTGCGAGGCCGGCAGCAGCAGCCAGCCCTGCTCATCGAAACCATCGTTTTTCCACGTAATGCTCTGCACTTTTGCGGCAGGCGCCAGCCCGTCGTTGGCGTGCGTCAGATCGTGCCATGTGCCGAGCTCGCCCACCTCGATTTCCGGCGGCTCGGTAAAAGACTGGTGTTCCGTGGCTGTCATTTTGGTGCCACAGGCGAACGACACCGGCGTATCGGCGCCCGCTAGCGTCTCCTCTCCGGCGGCGATCGGGTCCGGCAGCAGCGGCGTCGGCCCCAGGCCGAGCGTGGCAATTTCGGTCTTGTCCGACACCAGAAGCTTGGCGAGCAGCCCTTGCCCATCGCAGGACCAGGCAATGGAGGTGACCGATGCCGGCATTTTCGGCGTCACATCCACGGCCTTTTCCGAGCGGCCGAAGCGCAGCACATAGGCGTCGCCGCCGGTGGAGCTGAAATCGCTCATCAGCCCGGCGATGAACGCGACACTCTTGCCATCGGGCGAGACCACCGGATCGGCCAGTTGCTGCTTGGCGCTCGTTGGTTTGTAAATCACATGCGCCGCTCCGTCCGCCGCATCGAACGCATAGAGCTTGGCGACCCACCACATGTTGTCGCCATCGCCATGCGCCGCGGTGCCGACGAAGCCCAGCGCATCCGGCCGCCAATCATATTCATACACGAACAGATCGGGCGGCGAGGCAAATCTCAGCTTGCCATCAGCGACAATCCCGATCCGCTGCTCATGCACATCGGCGCCGAGTTCGCCGGTGACCGGCGCGCCGGCCGCGAGCGCTCCGGCCTCCTTCGCCGCCCCCGGCGTTGCCAGCACCGCCAACTGCCCGCCCGGCGCATATTTCAGCGACAGCAGCGTGCCGTCGAACGCCAGCGTGCGCGACAGGCTTTTTCCGTCAGCCTGAACTTCGTAAATATCGTGCGCGTGACTGCCGGGCGAGCGCAGCACGAACGACACATGCTTGCCGTCCGGCGCCCAGGCCAGATCCGACGGGGTGCATTCCGCCACCTTTCCGCACGGCAGCGCCACTTCGTGCGTCCACGCACCATCGACGCTGCGTAGCACTAGGGATTTGACCGAAGGGCGGCCCGCCTCCGTTTCGTCACCTTCGATCGATGCCACGTGCTTGCCGTCGGGCGATATGGCGACTTCCAGAAAATCATGCACCATGCGCGACGGGGCGGCGGCGGCACACAACATCATACATGCCAAGAGAACAACAGGTTTCATGAAACACCAGAAGGAAAGGAAGGAAGCAGTTCTTTTTTGAAAAAAAGAACCAAAAAACTTTTATTCTTTTAGGGTCATTCCCAGGGAATCGAACAGGAAGGCTAGGTAATCGGAGGTTTGGTCTATGCGCACGGCCAGCGCGCTTCCTTCGCCGTGGCCGGCGTGGTCGTTGATGCTGAGCAGCACAGGCAACGACGACGCAGTGGCCGCCTGCAACGCCGCAATCATCTTGCGCGAATGCGCCGGATTCACCCGCCCGTCATTCGCCCCCGTCGCCATGAAAATCGCCGGATAGCGCACGCCGGCGCGCACATGCTGATACGGCGAATACGCATACAAGGCTCGAAACTGCGCCTCATCCGTCACCGATCCGAACTCGGACACATTGAACGCCCCGTTCGGATCGCGCTCCACGCGCAGCATGTCGTAAATGCCAACCTGGCTGACGACAGCATGAAACAGCGACGGATGCTGTGTGATCATGGCCCCCATCAGCAACCCGCCATTGCTGCCGCCCTGGGCGGCGAAATGCGGCGTGCTGGTGATCTTGTCCGTAATCAGCAGATGCGCGGCCGCGGCAAAATCATCGAACACATTCTGCTTATGCGTCAGCGCACCCTGCGCATGCCAGTCCGCGCCATATTCGCCGCCGCCACGGATATTCGCGATGGCATAAACCCCGCCGCCATCTAGCCACACGCGGCCCGCCGCACCTAGAAAATGCGGCTCCATGCTGATGTTGTAGCCGCCATAACCGTACAGCAAAGTCGGGTTGGCGCCATCGTCACGCGAACTCTTCAGCCGCACGATGTTGACGGGGATTTTGGTGCCGTCGCGAGACCGCGCCATCTGCCGCGTCACCACCGCATCGTCGAACGACACGGCGCTATGCTCGGCGAGTTTCGTCTCGGAAACCTTGCCCGATTTCTCCTCATAACGCGCGTAATAGCGTGGCCGCAGATAGGTGGCGACATCGTACAGCAGCGCGCCATCCCCAAGCGGCGCCACCTCCGATACCGCGGCAATGGCGGGCAACGGCAAATCCGGCTTCGCATGGCCCGCATGATCGAACACCGCTACGCGCGACGGGCCGCCCACCATTTCGCGCACATAGATGCGTGAAGCTGTTACCGTAATCGGCTCGCCGGCGAATTCGCCATCCGAGACGATCGCCCCATCGCCCTGCGGCACCAGCAGTTGCGCATCCGCCAGATTCGGATCCGACAGCGGCATGACCAGCAATTTTCCGCGCGGCGCATCGTGGCGGGAATTGAGATAGATCCGGTCGTCCGGCCCGATGGCGGCACCCACCACCTGATCCTCGAACACCGTCATCTGCTTCACGCTGCCGTCGGGGTAGATGACAAAATGCTCGAAACGCCCGCCATCCCCGTCAGCCACGCGCACCAGCACATATTTGCTGTTCTGCCGGCTATCGAGCGCAATTTCCGCAATGCGCGGAAAATTGCGGCCGACGATATAGGTGTCATGCGCGACATCGTCGCCGAGCTTGTGATAGAATACCTGCTGATAAAAATGGCGGTCTTCCACAGGCCGCTCATCGCCAGGGTAGCGTGTGTAATAAAACCCCTGCGAATCCGCGCGCCACGCCAGGCTGCCGCCGCCTGTGGGATATTGCACGCGCGGAATCCGCAGGCCGCTGTCGTGCCCGGTTGCCACATCGAACACATGCAGCGTGCCATCCTCGCTGCCGCCGACGGAGAGCGACACGGCGAGTTTCGTCCCGTCCGGCGAAGGCACGAACCAGTCCACGGCCGTGGCGCCGCTGGGATCGAGCGCATTCGGATCGACCACGACGCGCGCCTGTGCCGGATCGGCGTCGCGCCCCATGACGGCGATCATCGGCTGCTGTTTTGGCGGCTGCGCATAGGTCGCGAATACGCGCCCGCCGGCCGCCACCAGATCGTGATAGGAAGGGGATGTCTGCGATATCAGCGCGGTCAGCCGCGCATGCAGTTTTGCGCGCACCTTCAGCCTGTCCAGAAACGCGCGGGTGCGCGCATCCTCCGCCTTTGCCCAGGCGACCACTTTCGGGTCCGTACCATTCTCCAGCCAGCGGTAAGGGTCGCTGACGTGCACGCCGAAATACACATCCTGCACCGGTGCGCGGGGCGCTGCAGGCGCGCCCTTGTCCATGGCGAGGCAGGGGGTGGCGAAGAGAAGCGTGAGAGCAAGAAAGCGCATGAGACGATCTTGCGCGACTCCTGGCGTCTTGCGCAAGCCTCGTAGGGCGGAAAAGCGCAGCGCCTTCCGCCGTCTCGGCCGCCGGCCACGACATGAGCGTTTGTGGTTTGGATGGGTGGGAATGGCGGAAGGCGCTTCGCTTTTCCGCCCTACAGCCCTAAAAAACCTGTGTCAGTGTTACCCTGGCCGACAGCGGCTCCAGCGGATGAAATTGCACATCGTCGCGCTCGTTCGTCACCCCGCCCGCCGGCTCGCCCGGCAGCCGCGTGACATAGTCGTAATCGAAGGCATCAGCTTTCTGATTGAGAAGATTATAGACGCTCAACTGCACCCGCGTGCGCGGCGTGATCTTGTAGCCGATATCGACATTGACTTCGCTGTAGCCGGCGCCGCGCACCACATTGTCGGGATTGAGCGGATACGAGCCCAGAATTCGCCATTGCACACCGCCATACCAGGGGCCGAGCTCGTCCACCAGCACGCCGAATGAGCCGATGAAATCCGGTGCGTTGGCGATATACAAGCCGTTCAGCTCGTAGGAGGCAGGGTTGCCGGTGACGAAGCGGGCCTTGGTTGCCGCCAGATCTGTGTTCAACTCGATCCAGGGATAGGGCCGGTATTGCGCGGAGAATTCCACGCCGCGCCGCTTGCTCGGCGCATTCGCCTGGTCCATGCCCATGTCCTGATCGTAAATCAGTTCGGACGCAAACTCGATCTGGAATACGGCAAGCTGGATATTCAGCCCATGCAGCGGGTTGCTGCGCAGGCCAAGCTCTTCGCCGTTCGCGCGGGCCAATAGCGGCGTGCGGTGCGAGACGCCGGGAATCCCCTCCAGCGGCAGCGTCTGGAACACGCCGCGCACATCGTCGGAGTGAAAGCCGCGTCCGGCGCTGAGGTAAAATTCGGTCTGATGCCACGGCCCGACAATGATACTCCCCTTGGGCTGGAAGAGGGTTTGCGCACCGATGCCCTTGAATCCGGTGATCAGGCTCCGGTCCGTGGCATTATAAAATTCCTCGCGCACGCCGAGCACGCTGCGCAGCCAGCCGGTCCAGCGCGTGGCGTTCTCGATGTAAGGCGCGGTGTCGCCAAGCTGCACCAGGTCGGCATTGCACGCAGCTTTGCCCACAACATAGGGCACGCCCAGAACGTCGCAATAATCCAGCACCACCCGGTCCCTGGTGTGGCGCTTATCGACATACTCGTCATCGTAACGGCCCTGGATGCCGATGGTGGTGTCGCTGGGAATAGCAAGAATGTCCGCATGATAGACGAAGCTTGCGGCACCGCCGAGCGTGGTGCGTGTCTCGTCCTGCTGCTCCTGGTCGCCATTGATCGGGTCGTTGAGGAAATGGGTGAAATCGTTCCACAGCACCTGAATATCGTGCACCGCATAGGCATTGGCGGCAAATGTCCAGTCGTTGCCGGAGGCGGCATAATGGCCGGACAGGCTCTCGCGTTCGGAAAAATTCCCATCCGTCGGGTCCAGCGTGCCGAAGCGCGATATGAGACCCTCCTCCACCGCGCGCTCCGGCTGATCCGTGCTCAGCCGCCCTTCGCCGCGATAATACATCGCCGTGAGATCGAATCCGTCAGTCGGCGTCCCGTCCACATAGCGTAGCACCGTATCGAATTTGCGGAAATTGTTGCCTGGCACGAAAGGTCCGTCCAGATGGCTGATATCGCCGGCCGCCACCACGCGGTCACCGTTATCCAGATGCACGCTCGCCGTGCCGCCGATGCGCTCATCGCCCAGCGTGCCTTCACTGGCGAAAATCTGGTCCGGCGGATCATCGGCGAGTTTGATATGCTCGGACGCGACGGCGCCGAAATCGCCGATATGCGCGTAGTAGGTGCCTTTGGTGAAATCCAGCCCCTGCATCAGCTCGGGGATGAGGAAATTCATGTCCGAATAGCCCTGGCCATGCGCGTTGCTGGAGCGGTTGACCGGCATGTCATCGACGAAATTCGCCAGATCCGTCCCGTGGTCGAGATTAAAACCGCGCGCCAGATACTGGTACGCCTTGCCCTCGCCCGAATGCACGGAGACGACCAGGCCGGGCACGCTCTCCAGCAACTGGCCCACCCGGTAGATCGGCCGCAGCCGCAGCTCCTTCTCGGTAATCGACCCCTGGCTCGCCGTGGACGCACGGCCCAGCAGATTCTTGCGGGAAGCCGTCACCAGCAGTTTTTCGAAAACCGCCACCGGCTTCGGCGGCGCAGTTTGCCCGAACACGGACGTAGCGGCCAGAACCGCCAGCCCGGCCGCGCCTGAGGCCAAGCATCGCCCATAGGGCATGAATGTCTCCGAGTATGACGTTTCCAAAAAAACATCATACTACCAAGTCAACCGTCTCTGGCAAGCGGCGCGCGGCCCCTGCATCATGCGCAACTGGCTTTTGCAGGGAGCAGGTGCGTGCAGCGTGTCACCGTAACGCTCGACGACGAGTTGATGGCCGAACTCGACCTGCTCATGGCGACGCGCCACTACAAAAGCCGGTCGGAGGCGTTACGCGACCTCGCCCGGGCCGGCATCGGCCAGGCGCTGCTCGACACCGGCGGTGCGCAACATTGCGTCGCCGCCCTGGTCTATGTGTTCGACCATAGCGTGCGCGATCTGGCCCGCCGGCTCGCGGCGCGCTACCATGATCATCACGACATTGCCGTGGTGACCACGCACATTCACCTCAGCCACGACAGCGCCATGGAGGTGGTGCTATTGAAAGGCCGCATCGCGGAGGTGCGCGCCCTGGCCGAGACGGTGCAGGCGCAGCGCGGCGTGCGCCACGCGCGGCTGACCATCGTGCCTGCGGACATTGACGAGGATACCCACCGCCACGGCCCCACGGACCACCCGCATGGCCATGTGCGCACACGCTAGAGGCGGTTACGCCTCCAGGGCAGCGTCCCAGTAGAGGAAATCCATCCAGGTCGAATGCAGCTCGTCCTTGGAGGCGACACGTTTCGCCAGCTCGTCCAACTGATGCGGCGTGGGTTCGAACGGCGTGCGCTTCAAATGCAGGCCGCTCTCCTTGAGCGACTTGCTGCCCTTATACAGATTATCGCGCTGGCAGCACGTGACCACATTCGTCCATGACGTGTGTCCGCCGCGGCAGCGCGGCACCACATGGTCGAACGTCAAATCCTTCGCCCCCAGGCACTCGCCGCAATATTGGCAGCGGAACCCGTCGCGCACGAACACATGGTAGCGGGTGAACGCAACTTTCGTGCGCTTGTGGTAGCGCTTGAGCGCCACCACCGAGGGCACGACATAGGAGCGGCTGCTGGAGCGCACGCGCACGTCATAATTCGCCACCGCCTGCACCCGGTCCTGCAGCACGGCCACCAGCGCATCCTGCCAGTTCCACACCGAGAGCGGACCCCAGCTCAGCGGCTGCATGTCGGCGTTCAGCACCAGCGTGCGTAAATTCTCGCCCATGTAGCTCATGTGGCAGGCACCGGCGCGGGGGATGCAACGGGAAGCGGACGGCGCACCGCGCCGGATCCATAGACAGGAGAGTGTAAGCCACCGTCCGTCACAACACGCTCCTCGCAGGGAGGTGCACCGCGCCAGTCATCAGCGCGCTCATGTGTGCACCGCCTAGAACAGCGCGGTTATGACAAAGCGGCAGGGGTGCCGCAAGCGGGGGCCAGCTATTTCATGCCTCTGTCATGATCGGGCCACAGCATGAGCATCACCACCCGCTTCGCGCCCAGCCCCACCGGCGCGCTGCACCTCGGCCACGCCTACGCCGCCTGGTTCGCCCACAGCGCCGCGCGGGCCGCCGGCGGCCGCTTCCTGCTGCGAATCGAGGATATCGACCCCGCCCGCTGCCGCCCCGACCACGCCGCTGCCATCGCGGAGGATTTGCGCTGGCTCGGCCTGATCTGGGATGGCCAGGTGCGCGTCCAGTCGGCGCATGCCGCCGAGTATGCGGCCGCACTGGCGGCACTCGCCGGGCGCGGCCTTGTGTATCCCTGCTTCTGCAGCCGCGCCGAGGTGGCGCGCGAAATCGCCGCCGCCGGCGCAGCACCCCACGGCCCGGACGGCGCGCCGCTCTACCCGGGCACCTGCCGCCGCCTCAGCGCGGCCGAGCGCGCCGACAAAATCGCCGCCGGCCTGCCGCACGCCTGGCGCCTGCACATGGAGGCTGGGCTCGCCGAAGCCGGTGGCCTCACGCTTCATGAAGCCGGAGAGGGCCGCATCCGATGCATGCCGCAAGATTTCGGCGATGTGGTGCTCGGCCGTCGCGATGCCCCCGCCAGCTACCATTTCTGTGCCACCCATGACGACGCCGCCACCGGCGTCACCCTGGTCACCAGGGGCATCGACCTCAAGCCCGCCGCCCACCTGCACCGTCTGCTCCAGCATCTGATGGGCTGGCCGGAAACCGGCTTCGCGCATCACCCTATTATAGTGGATGCGCAAGGCCGCCGCCTGTCCAAGCGCGACCACGCCATGACCCTGCGCGCGCTGCGCCAAGGCGGCGCCACCCCACAAGACATTCTGCAACTTGCCGGTTGCCGGCCCGAGTCCCTGCCGGATCGAACGATGCGTTAACCGCCCCGCGTCATCCTGGCGCAGGACGCAAGGGCGCGTCCGGCGGGCGGGTGCGAATGGCGGCGGATCAACACACCGATGACGCTGGGGAGGCGCCTGCCAAATCCAGCAAGAAGCTGCTGCTCATTGCCGTACCCATTCTTCTGGTGGTGCTGGGCGCCGGCGCCTGGTTCCTCGGCCTCATTCCTGGCTCCGCCAAGAAGCCGCCGCCGCCGCCGGTCGCCAACCATGATGCGCCGAGCCCGGCCGCCACCGCCGCCGCGGCCGCCGCCGCGCCGATCTTCGTCGATGTGCCGGAAATCCTCACCAACCTGAACGTCCCCGGCAAGCGCCAGAGTTACGTCAAACTGCACGCCCAGTTGGAAATCCCCGACAAGACCGACCAGCCCGGCGTGCTCGCCGCCATGCCGCGCATCCAGGACCTGTTCCAGACCTATTTGCGGGATATGCGCCCCGAAGAGCTGCGGGGGTCGGAAGGCAGCTACCGGCTGCGCGAGGAGCTGATCGGCCGCGCGTCGGCCGCCGCAGCCCCTGCGCGCATTTCCAACGTGCTGCTCATCGAAATGGTCATCCAATGAGCGGATCCGGCGGCGGCGGCGACGACGACGACCTCGCCGCGGCCTGGGGCGCCGATATCGAGGCGGAGGCCACACAAGCGGCCGCGTCCGACGACGATCTGGCCGCCGCCTGGGGTGCGGACCTCGACGAGGCCCCAGCCACCCCCACCGCCCCCGCGCGCGTGCTCAACCAGGCGGAAATCGACAGCCTGCTGGGCTTCGACAGCGTCGCCGACGGCGGCGAAGCCGTCAACGGCATGCAGCGCATCATCAGCGCCGGCCTCATCTCCTATGAGCGCCTGCCGATGCTGGAGATCGTCTTCGACCGGCTGGTGCGGCTGATGTCCACCAATTTGCGCAATTTTACGAGTGACAACGTCGAGGTTTCCATCGACAACATCATTTCGTTACGCTTTGGTGACTACCTGAACTCCATCCCCCTGCCGGCCATGCTCGCCGTGTTCAAGGCCGAGGAGTGGGACAATTACGGGCTGATGGTGATCGACAGCGCCATGATCTATTCCATCGTCGATGTGCTGCTCGGCGGCCGGCGGGGCACGGCCGCCATGCGCATCGAGGGCCGCCCCTACACCACCATCGAGCGCACGCTGGTGGAGCGGCTGATCCATGTGGTGCTGGCGGATCTGTCGGCCTCGTTCGACCCGATCTGCCCGGTGACCTTCCGCTTCGAGCGGCTGGAGGTGAACCCGCGCTTCGCCACCATCTCGCGCCTGTCCAACGCCGCCGTGCTCACCCGCCTGCGCATCGACATGGAGGACCGCGGCGGCTGCATGGAAATGCTGCTGCCCTACGCCACGCTGGAGCCGGTGCGCGAGCTGCTGCTGCAGCAGTTCATGGGCGAGAAATTCGGCCGCGATTCGATCTGGGAAACCCATCTGGCCGACGAGCTCTGGGGCACCGACATCGATCTGGACGTGGTGCTGGACGAGCAGGTGATGCGGCTGGGCGACGTGGTGGCGTTCAAGCCGGGCGACCGGCTGGTGCTCAACACCACGGTGGGCTCCCCGGTGCAGGTGCGCTGCGGCACGGTGCCCTTGTTCCAGGCGCATGTCGGGCGGCGCAAGAACAAGGTGGCGGTGCGCATCGAAACCGCGCTCGAGCGCAAGCCTTTGCCCAATGCTGATGCATGAGCCGGGATCAATAATGCCGCAAAACCGTGAAGTCGCCCCCGCGGCGCAAACGTCTCGCTAACCAAAAGGGCGGACAATGGCGCATGCGCAATGGATGCTGGAACTGGTGCTTATCCTGCTGCTGGCAGGCACTCTGTTCCACGCCATGCGGCTGGAACGGGCGCTGGGCGTGCTGAAGCGCGACCGCGCGGTGCTGGAGGAGCTGGTGGCAGGCTTCAATGAGAGCACACGGCAGGCGGAAAGCGGCATTGACCGTCTGCGGTCGGCTGCCGATGGCGCCGGCCGCCAGATCGGCAAGCAGATCGAACAGGCGCAGTTACTGCGCGACGAGATCGAGTTTCTGGCCAACCGCAGCGACAAGCTGGCACAGCGGCTGGAAAGCGCCATCCGCTCCGCCCGCATGATGGAGGACGCGCAGCCGTTTTCGTCGGCAGCCGCGATCGCGCCTGCCGCGGCCAGCGACGCTGCCGCCTTGCCGTTCGGCCGGTTGGAGCCGACGTTGGGCACGCCGCCGCAAACCGCGGGTAATGATGATACCACCGCAGACATGGCTGTTGACATGGGGCGGCTACGCAGCCAGGCCGAGCGTGATCTGTTGCGCGCCCTGCGCGGCGGGCGCTGAGGGCGCGCCATGCCCATCGCCCTCCCCAGGTTGCGGCTGCTTCCGCCCACCATTGCCGTCATGGCGATGCTGCTGGTGATCAAGACCATCAGCTTTGCCCGCGATGCGGCCGGTCAGCCCGCAGTCCCGGCAGCACCCGCAGCCTCCGAGCCGGCGGCCGCGGCGCCAAAGCCCGCCACGGCTCCCGCCCCGCCAGCCGCGCCACCGGCCGCGCCAACACAGGTGGCGATGAAGGGAGCGCCTGCTCAACCTCCGCCTGTCGTGAATGCAGTGCCGGCTCCGGATCCCAGGCCGGTCAGCGACGCCGAGCGGTCGCTGCTGCTCGATTTGCGCAAGCGGCATGAGGCGCTGGAGGCGCGTGCCGCCATGCTCGACCAGCGCGAAGCGGTGCAGGCGGCGGCCGAGGCCAAGCTGAATGCACGGCTGGATCAGCTCAACACGTTGCAGGCGCGCCTCGAAGCCCTCGAAGCCGGGCGCGAGCAGCATGCCGCGGAGAACTGGGCCGGTCTTGTCCACGTGTACGAGGACATGAAGCCGCGCGACGCCGCGACCATTTTCGATGCGCTGGACATGCAGGTGCTGCTGCAGGTTCTGGACCGCATGCAGGACCGCAAGGCGGCCCCGATCCTGGCTGCCATGCAACCGGACCGCGCGCGGCTTGCCACCCAGCTCCTGGCAGAGATGCGCATGCGCGCTGTTGCCCCCCCCGGTCAGCCTCCGGGCCAGGCCACCACCCACCCAACCGATCAACACAGCTGAGGGAAGCCGACATGGCCATAGACAAGTCCATCAACGTTTTGATCGTGGACGATTACAAAACGATGTTGCGCATCATCCGCAACCTGCTCAAGCAGATCGAATTCGACAATGTCGAGGAAGCCAACGACGGCACCGAGGCGCTGACCAAGCTGCGCGCCGGCAATTTCGGCCTGGTGATCAGCGACTGGAACATGGCGCCGATGACCGGCCTGGAGCTGCTCCAGGAGGTGCGCAAGGACAGCAGGCTGAAATCCCTGCCCTTCATCATGATCACGGCCGAAAGCAAGACCGAGAACGTGGTGGCCGCCAAGCAAGCCGGCGTTTCCAACTATATCGTCAAGCCGTTCAACGCTGAAACGTTGCGGGACAAGATCGAGAAAGTGATGGGTCATGCTTGAACGCTCGTCGGTATCCGATCAACTGGACCTGCTGCGCAGCCGCTATCCGCAGCCCGAATCGGCGCAGCTTGCCGAGATTGTCTATGGCATCCTCAGCACGCTGAATGGCGACCTGACGGCCCGCGACGCGATGCTGTTGTCGGAAGTGGAGGAGCTGGCCGCGACCATGTCGCGCGCCCGCGCCGAGATTTCCGCCTTGCGCGCCGACGACATCAACCTCAGCCACATCCCGTCGGCCACTGATGAGCTGGACGCCATCGTCGCGCACACCGCGACCGCGACCGACAGCATCCTGAATTGCTGCGAACGCCTCGATACCGTCGCGGCCGAAGTGTCTGCCGAGCAGGCGCAGGTGCTGCGCGACGTGACTACCGCCATCTACGAGGCCTGCAGCTTTCAGGACATTACCGGCCAGCGCATTACCAAGGTGGTCGGCACGCTGAAGGCCATTGAGGAAAAGGTGGCGCATATCCTTGATGTGTTCGCCGGGCAGGGGGGCGGGGGCGATCTGCCGCCGCCGGCGGTCGAAGGCGATGGGCTGCTGAATGGGCCGCAACTGCCGGGGTCGGCGGCGGCCATGGGCCAGTCGGACATCGACGCGCTCTTGGCGAGCTTCGACTGATGCGGCA
>Ga0116227_10012867_pt1 | contig 13422 bp, 14 predicted proteins | sample S1TSphgellanicum_FD_89693 | JGI IMG/M metagenome (GOLD analysis project Ga0116227, IMG submission 89693) | Host-associated microbial communities from peat moss isolated from Minnesota, USA - S1T2_Fb - Sphagnum magellanicum MG | ecosystem: Host-associated > Plants > Peat moss > Unclassified...
AGAATGGGAAGATTCTCTGTATAGAACTGATCATGAATAATGGGTCTTGATCAGAACTTAACCGTCTTGAATTCTTTCTTGAAGAATTTAAATTCACTCTCAAAGCCCATGAGTTGCAGCTACGTTCAGTCCATTGCTCCAAGGAAAGGAAAATACAATAAAATAATTTTAAGAGAAAAAAAATTATAAAAAAGAAGAAACCAAATAAAGAGTAGAAAATAAGAAAAAATAAAACTTATAATAATGAAAAAAAACCCTACTTAAAAAAGAATGAGATGTGTCTTCTTTCTCCAAACTTCAAACTTGCATTCAAATAAACAAAAATACAAAAGTGAAAAAGAAACACTTTATTTTTATTATAAATAATAATAATAAAAACAAAAAACACATAAAAATATAAAATTTTAAAAAGAAAACTAAAACATGAACCAAACATTGTTGAAATAACACACCTGTGCATTAGGCACGGGGTTCACACTCGTCTATGCAAATAGTAGTAGGTAGCCATAGGTGTTGTTGTTCCTGTCACACAGTGGCTATTGCCATTGACATGACTAGGGTAACTAAAAATCCACATTTTTCTTCATCTTTGTAGCTTGACTATTTTCCCTTTGGCAATTAGGCTACATTTAGTGAGTAAAGAGAAACTACAATACCAACTCCTATTTTGTTTAAGTTTGAAGAGTTGTACCTCATAAATGGCATTATTCCTTGCAAAGATATTCATGCTTAAGGTGTTCACGTGCAAGGTTATAGGATTCATGCTCTAGGTGCCAAAAGCTTGAAGTTTTTCAGAGATTAAGCAATTTTCAAACATATTTTACAACAAGTAGGCATGGTAGTTGGAGAAGGGTGATGGAGTTTAATAACATTTCAACGCTTCTTCCTTACTTGGTAGCAATTGTGTTCATGAAGAGTTGGGTTAAATGTAGGGTAAAGCAACTTCAAGAAAATTTCAATTCCTATTCCTAGTGAGTTTGGAAAGTACCTTTTATTCATCAATATCCTTCCTCAAAAGTAGGCATAAGATCCCTCCCACTCTCAATGAGTAGGCCTAAGACTCGTCGCTTTGTTACACCTCATTATCTACATATGTTTAGATTCATGATAACCTTTGTCTCATGCCTTGCCATGGATAAAGCCCAATGGGGGTGGGGTGGCAGGGGGAATTCCCCAAAATCCAGAGCTGGACTTGGTTAATACTCATAAAGCCCCTCATCTTGAGAATGCCCTTACATTGGGCCTTTGCTGTACACATACTTGCTGCGAAGATCACCCATCTCAATACTATTTTCAGCCTAAGATACCAAAATTATATATATATATATATTTCATTCCTCCATGAAGGTCCAACACTCTCCATGCAAACATGCACCTGTAAGAAGCATGAAGACTGTTGCTGTCCAGAGCCAATTGCATGTATTTCTGATGTTTGAAACTTGACAAAATCTTGAGAAGTTCTGGAGCACTCTGATCTGTCAGTTCACAATGAATTTCCTCGGGTAAGGTTACACAAAAGGAATTTACATCTTGGGCATCGTTCATATCAATTCTGAATTGAATCTAGAGTTGATAACAGTAGATTCTAGAGGCTAAAGGCAAATGTATTCGCGACTATCTTTGCTAATTTGTTTGGATCAAAAAGCATCTATGTAGGCACACTTGCTGAAGGGACTAAAATACAAACATGAAAAACCAATATTTGAAGTTTTCCTTACTCTTTGCCCATGCTTTACATTTCTAATTCTGACCATAGCATTTACAGTCCTCCTGATTTGACAACTGGCAGCTTCTATAACTTCCATGAATCCGCATGCAAAGGGTCCTCAAAGAAATATTTTCAAAAGTGAAAAAGAGACGTCCTACCTGCAAAAGGCTGGAGCTTGCAACTCATGGGAATTTAACATTTAGAGCTCAGGAATTCACTGGAAACTTGAAAATCCTCAGAGCACAGCAAGGAAGCCAACTCAGCTGAACAGCACAAAGATTTGAAATCTTGAGTCTCATAAGTGCTGACCCAAACCATGTATTCCAAACAGCAGAACTTAAGTACTGTACAATCATGACTACAGTTAAGATTTTGCCTCTTGGAGCTATTACAGCTGAGAGAATCCAAATTTTAGTATTTAGACAATTTTATTTGCCCAAGTTGGAGGTCCACATAAAACTGAAACTACATTACATCATAGAAATTTACCAAAAACTTCTGCAATGATCATATAACTATTTATTTGATCAACTCACATATCCCAAATTCTAGACATGACATGGTACTTGCATAAGCTCATCAGGAGATAGTGATACCTCTCACTGTACAAAATTCAAAAAATGTAAGGTCCTTTCGTTGCTTCTTCGAACTCCACAGTATTGACATTTCAATCCATCGTAACAAGTTGGAACTCTAGTTCCATGCATACTAGTTATGTAGGGATACCTGCAATATGACCACAAATCTTTCATATTTCTTTCTGCAAATTATACCTCCCTCTTCCATCAATTAAATAGGTACCTAAGTTAGGTGAATTATCCAATTGTGCTGCCAATAACTGTCAGCAATGGGTGTCAAAAGCAAACTTGTGGAGCAAAATTCCATTCATTATGGGATGTCTTTGATCAGAAATTCTAGCATAGGAACAACCCAACTGGAGCCAAGGTTCTCATATAGTAGCTGTTATCCATGCAAATTTAACTAAGTCATGAGCCTCCACAACTCCTACAAAATTCATAATCATGCAGATAATTTTTCGATTCATGTTCATGCAAACTCAGAGTCTGAACATTATGTCTCCAGATGAATTACCCTCCACTTCAATTTTGTTGGCAGAAATGGCCTGCACTAAGAGCTGATGACAGGGTTCACTAGCCTAGATGACTCCTCTGATTTTCATTACCCCACAGCTTATAATGTTATTCATAGATGCAGACACCCACTGGATTGTATGTTTACACATTAGTTGCCTTTCCATTCAATTTTTCTGGAATCATAGAGATGGCCTGCACTCATGGAATAGCTTCGCATCCCAAAGCAGGTTTCATTGGTGCCATCTTCTAATTTCTATCAACATCCCAGATCTGTTAAAAATTGATTGCAGTAATTTCAGGTCTTCTACACAATCACAAACATGGTGGTCATCTTTGTCACCTTCTTTCTGGTGGCCCTGTCTTCAGGTCAGGATTGGGAAGCTCCATCAAGTGAATTGTCTCAGAACCCATGTTCAGCCAAGGTGCCCTATATGGTAAATTTATAATGTCTGGTTGATTGGAATTTATCTCAGGCCCTACAAATCACCACAAAACAGACCACACACCACATTTAGTATCCTAACATATGTAATCTCTCACATGCGGATCAGATGTCAGGATGGGCATCTAAAGTAAGGATGTATACATGTGGCCCATGACAAGAAAATCTCCATCATTGCCATCTTCAAAACTGATAGGTAACACTTAGTTACATCCCACAGAGTTCAATGGAAGAAAACTCCACAAATCAACCAGCACATTGCTGAGTCTTGACATCCTTAGGTGCATGAGATATCCTGTAATCATGCTAAGTGCTTGCGCAAATGAATTTCAACTGCCACAGTTTGATACACAATATCAGAGAGTAAATTTCTACCATTGCAGGGATAGTCTACATGAGATGTGTGCTTTTGTTTTGGCAAAACTTTCAACAGGATCTCATTCAATCAGAAGAGATCATAACTGTCTTCGGCAACAATGTACAGCCAGCTTGCCATCAAACCAGCCGATGAAACACACTGGATTCTTTGGCAACAGTTGGTAAACTTCAGAATCAGAAACGAGATCAGAATGAACAAACAATTCTACCTCCTTGATCTTCATCATTGCAAAGGAAAGTCCTACCTGCCTGATATCCACCTCTGACCACATGGATTTTGAAAGACTGATATCATCAATTGCCATGCAAATATGCAGAGCTTCACCCAGGTGCACATTGTACAAAAAATCCAGAATTAATTGCCATGCAAACATGTAGGGCTTCAACCAGGCACCAAGTGCACAAAATCCAGCAAAAATGCAGGGCTAATATACCAATTATGAACTTGGATCAAGACAAGGGATTACTGTCAAAGCCGAGGTCATATAAGTGAAAGAAACAGGCAGTTGAAACAGTCATTGCTAATGCCACTCTCCTCTTGCCACTCTCCTGCAAGTTTTCCACATGCTCATGATGTTCTTCAGTTTCCCTGAACTCAGAACACATCTGTTTTTCCATGAGCCTGCAGTTTACATTACAGTCCATTGCTAATGCCACTCTTTCTCTTGCAACAAATTCTTCTGCAAGTTTTGCACATGCTCATGATGCACTTCAGTTGTTATCTGTGAACTCAGAAACCATCTGTTTTTCCAAAAGCTACAGCACCACAGTGAAGAAATTTTTTGTATCTATCTCTACTTCTTCCTTTGATTCTTGTTGCAGATCTTTGACATCCCTCCCCTTGCAACATGCAGTTTCAGAGCTTGATTTCAGTTCCAAAATCAGCAACTAAACGCTTGACAATTCCACAACCCTAAAACAACCCAACGACATTGACAACAACAAGACAGATGGTGGCATACTGCAAGAGATGATTAAGATCTGAGACAGAAAGCTTGACACAGATTCCATAAACCTAAAACAACAAAGACAGACAACAGTTCAACATAGATGATGGCATGATACTGCAAGAGATGATTGAGATCTGAGAAATGGCCAGGACAAGAGAAGCTTTCACCTAATCTTTGAATCGCTTGAAACTTCTGTATCTTCTCAGAATGGCGACGTTCTGGAATCACCAAGACGGGGTTTCAGAGTTGCACTTGGGTGCAAAAATAACTGCTTGTTCCTCTCCACAATTGTACAAGCAAAATTCAAAAGGAAGAAACGCCGGATGCTTACGGTAATTGAGCACCACGAAAGCTCTTCGCGACGATCATCCTGCTTGATTAACATTGCTTCTTGCTTGACAGTGCGTGCCGGGGCGGGTTTGACGACAATCTACGCGGCGGACAAGGCGGGAATTTGACGCAATCGGGCACGGCATCATCGCCGGGCCGTGATACATGAGCAGGAAATGGAGAGGAAACAAGAGGAGCACTTGCAGCAGGCAATGCAGGAGATGGAAATGAAGCTGGCGAAGAAGAGCAGTCTGGTGAAATCTTACGAGTTGGCTCTCAAGGCAACCGCACAGCAACTAGATCAATTGGCAGACATCTCAGAAAGGAGGCTCAGGATCAAAGATGCTGCAGACCGTGGTCTGGCAAACCCTGCCAGACTTGTCCCGGACAGTTCCAACAAATGCAACAACTTCAGATCATCCGACGTCATTGCGACAGGAGGTGGAGAATTGTTATGTCGAGTGCTGGAGCAGGAGATTACGCATCTCGAGGAAACCGAGCGCCAATTGATGATTCGCAACAATTGCTTGGAGGGAGCTTTGAGCGCTCGAGAGCAGCGCATTGCAGAGCTCGAAGCATTGCTGCGACGGAAAGAGAGAGAGGTAGAAGACAATCGTTCCATTATCGACGCAAAAGAGAGACGCATTCAGAAGCTTAGATTGAAGCTTTCAGCCTCTTGCTCCACGCGACCGCAGGAAGTCTCGTCAGATCATGTACACTGCCTGGTTGAAGAACATCAAGGATCTGAAATTCCCGAGCAAGCTGTTGCTTCTGCCGCTGCATCTGCATTCTCAGCGCTTGCGATGCATGTTCAATCTGAAGACAGAAGTTCAGAACGTAACAACAACTACAACACCTTCGCTCCCAGGCCCGGTGACCACAAGTCTGCGAGCCCAGCAGCTTCTTCTCCGTTGAAGGAATCCATGAGGCATGCGTACGAGGAAGCACAGGCAGCTTTACAACAGAATCATCCTCACAGGCCGCGTCCTACAAACAAACAGCGTAAGCGATGATGATGACGATGATACTGCAATGCCCATCAGCTGCCATGCCAGTACTAAGAAGTACTCTTGGGAAGCAGTTCTGGATCATGGTGAGGCAGCCCGGAGGCATGGAGTCTCCAGGGAACACATCAGAGTTGCCCGCCATTCCTGAAGTCACACCATTTTCTTCTTCTTCCTCTTCTTCTTCTTCTTCTGCTTTTGCTATAACTCTGACCTTTGGGAGAAGAATCGTTGCAAGGTGCAAGCTTTGAGTCCTAGCAATTTTTGGATATAACAAAAGTTTGGTTTTCTCGCAAATTATGTCATTCTCCTCGGAGCTCTGATCTTTTTGCCAGAATGCAATTTGCAGCTTCAGCTCAAGCTTTCTGGGTTGTAAGATTGTTTGCAGTACTTAGTTGTGAAGGAGTGTTCCGTTGCATGCAACAATGGACCAGCAGACAGAAATTTGCATAGATCTGTGCAGGATTTTCACTTTACCGATAACTGAACATGGAGTGCTCGTTCGGGAAGTGCTTCTCCTTCTTGAGACCGAGTTCACGTCGAGTGCGACAAAGAGTTGTCAAACACTGTGGGTGGTGGTGGCACTACTCATGCCTAGACATCGAGAAAGTCGTGTCCGTACGTTGTAGGATTCAAGCTGCTTTCATGCATGCATGCAGTTGCTCTGAGATCTCATATAGTGCCGATTGTCCATCACCAAGCAGCTGCATGCAGCGACCTAGACTTGCTCGTGAACGCAGGAGTTTTGTTTCCAGGATTGTAGGAAAATTTGTAAGACTTAGAAGTTTTCGCTATATGTGAAGAAAATTAAGCTTGCTGCTGCAATCGAGAAGAATTTGTAGATATTTGTGAAGGAACTTGCACATCGTGATCTGCACAGTGCAGCAGCAGTGCAGAAGCTTTAAGGTTTTAGAATTAGAGCACTTGCTGGGTGTTTTTCCAGAGTGCTCGCAATGGGAGGTCTTGTGGAGACGCTGGATCTGGGCAACCTGACACTGGGGAAAGTGTTGCTGTGTGCAGTAATGGGAGTTTTGGGTGGGCTGCTCCTCGCATCCTTGCATGCAGTTTTTGAGTATTCATGGTTTCATTTCCTGGACTATCTCGACAGGAAGGGAGTCATTCAGCGGCTTGCTCCTTCCATTCCTGTCACCATGATCAACTACAAGCAGGAGAGCTTCTGGGCTGTCGCAGTTGGCCCAATGCCCCTCTTTGCCTTGGCGTTTGCCGGCAGGTACACAATATTGAAACTTGTCCAGGACCCAATTCTCGTGCAATGAATGATTCTACAGTGCTTAGGTCCAGTGCCTCGAGTCTTTCTTTTGCTGTGGACAATCAAGACGATCAACTCAGATGCTGAACATCATGATCTCGCTTCAAGAGTCCTAGTGCTTTTTTTCCTGCAGGAATTTGTGGCATGATCCACATGGGGATGTCCAACACTTTGTGGGCTGAATGCAGACATGGGTTCTTCAACAGAAGCTCCTTCTCTTTCGATTTGTTGGGGGGTTTCTTGTTCACCTGGACAGTCATGGTACTCCACGACGCGTACTTCTTCACAGTGCACACGGTGATGCACAAGTTCAAGCTCGTGTATCGCAGAATCCATCAGTGGCACCATGTGACCAACGGCGACTTGACAGTGTACAGTACAGCATTCGGGGATGTGTTGGACATCGCCTTCACCTTTACACCCTTCTATGCCTGCTTGATGCTATACGTCTTTCTGCAACCCTCCTGGGACCTGCTCCATATGCTGATGCTCGGCTGGGCTGTTTACTGTGTCAACATGATGGGTCACTGTGGCTACAAGCTTCCCGCTTGGATCTACGTGCCTGCTTCCTCTGGAGTCCTGCTGACGCCGTATGCTCAGAGACCCAGGCATCACTACATCCATCACCTTGATCCCAGGTACAACAGGTCGCTGTATTTCACCTGGTGTGACAGACTGACTGGCACCTTCCGTGAGCATCATCCCAAGGTGTTGGAGGACGATGAATCTTCTTGTGACAACAAGTCACTCAACAACAACAACAACAACTACAACTACAAGTCTAAGAAATCTTCAGATGACAACATCGACCATTGCAAGGACTTGAAGCGTCTCATGATGGATCCCATTGCAACTAACTTCACATTTACTGAATTGCTACTGCCCAGCGCTCTGACACTCAAATTCTACAGAGGTAACCATCATGCTTAGATTAGCAAATTATAAATTGAAGTTGTGTGTTTTGGCAAGTTTTTTTTGCATAGTCAGTATCTCAATTAGGATCATGGATTGAATAGCACTTGAAATCTCTTTCAAAATACAGTACATAATCACAATGTTGCATTACAGTATATAAAAAGTATACGGCATATAGAGACATAATATATACTACAATGTATACTGTTAATATACTACTGTATATTTACAAGTTACATTTTGTAGTAACGTGACAAAAAAAATTTTAAGCCTACATATGAATAGTTTTGGCCCTTTCTTTTTTGTGTATTCTTGAATTCAATGTGTACATTGTCATAGCTAGTGTGATTGTATGAAGTCCTTATATGTGAAGACAATTTGAATGGGACTTTAATACCTTCAACTAATGTTCTGCACAAATTAATTCATGAAAGGCTAAATGCCCAAAAAGGAAAAGAATTACTACTTCTTGCCAAAATCTACGGGAATCAAAACCCTAATCCTCTTCAAGACTTTCCACTGGTTGGGATAGCATTACAAACACAAAACATAAGAAGTAAGTACTACATTTTGGAATATTAAAATTGGGACTACCGAACCTCATTTTGTCAAATAAATAAAACATTTTGGCATCACATTGCTGAACATCACAGACCTGTATGATAATATAAAACCATTTAGACTTAGTAAGTATCATGTACTTCTAAGTCTGTTTTGAGAGTAGAATCCAAATAAGGAAAGGAGACAAGAATTCCCCAGCTGGACACAGCTAACAAATCAATTCCAAATGAAACACTGAAGAAAACTATGGACCTTTATTTTCACTCAATCAATCCAAAAAAGCCATGAATTCATGTAAGGCTTTCAAATTCCATGACTGAACTCAGGAGGTAGTAAATAAATTCTACTTAGAGAAACAATAAAAGTGAGAAATTATGAAACCTCTTGTCCAATTATGATGGACCTTTATTTTCACCAAATCAATCCAGAAATATTCAAGTATAGGATTTAATCAAAAATCAATCAAAATCTTTTTTCCATGTAATACGTGGATCATGGGTTCTCTGATTATTTGGAGCTGACTATGGGGCTCATCATGCATCTGCTGCGCAAGAATTATGAATTTTATGTAGTTCTAGCATGAGGAAATCCTGGATTACCAACAACCTCAGCTGAGAAATGGTGAGCAGCTAGCAGCTCAAGGTTTGTAATCAAAAGAATTATTTGTCAGTAACTAAAGACTAGAATGGGAGATATATAATAGCCACAGGGCACTGAAGACAATAGTCAAGTCTTTTTGTAGACCATTGCCAATATGTAGAATTTTAAGAACTTAGCTTGAAACATGATCCAAGTAAATTGTGGCAAACAAATTGTATAATTGTTCTCACAGCCATAGAGCTCCATCGATGAACCTGGTGTCGGAGAATGGAGAAGCTTCTGCAGATGTCAGTTCCCGACCCCATGGGACACGACCACTCAAGTTTGCTCCAGGTCCTGAGCATTCGTATTGTCCGTAAAACACCGTCCTGCAACAAAAAATAACAAAAAAACATTGCATCCAGAAGAAATTAAGTAGGCAGTTGTGAGGGCATTGTTAATGCATCATGTGATCATCGACAAAAAGTATTGGCAGGTCGTATCAAGTGGGCCAGTGAAGATCTGCATCTGATCATCGCGGCTTCACTAGTTTGTATAACTACGGGTGTCGTTCCATTAGGCTACTGTGATCACAGTTACACACAATGTGACGTGATCACACAGTAGCCTAATGGAAAGTCACTAACATAATAGGACTTTGTTTCTTGTTGCATGCACAAGCTCTTTCCATTGGAGAGTTGCAACTGCGTTTGATTTGAAAATATGTAGTTAATCAATGTTAGGAACTGTCGGAACCCGTCCTCGTGAAGGAAAAAACAAAGACGGATATCACTTTCTGGTCCATCACAGTAATTTGACTCACAACTCTCTCGGTTCGTGCGTTGGCTAATGCTTGACCAGTAGAGCTGTGAGGTGGCTGTAACGAGAAGTAGCATTAGTAAGTCTGCTTTCTAGCGGTTGATAAATTAAGTAGTGATCACGTTGCATGCTTACTTCTGCCTGCTGGTGATGCCCCAGTTGTACCATCCTGCTGGGATGATGATGTTCTCGAAGTAAGTGCGGATGAAAACGGTTCGGGAATAAGGACCCCAGGCACGACCCAAGTAGATCGGTCCCGTGCCTGTCACGACGCAACCTACGAAGGAGTATCCGCCGATGTCGGTATTGCTACCTCTATTCTGAGCCGTCAAGGAGCCTTCATAGGGTACAGCAATGGAGTTGAGATGGCAGTCCTGCACAGTTGGAAAGGCACCCGGATCACAAATTTTGCACAAGCTCCGAATCAGCTGGCCAGGTGTATACAACTTTGTACATCCAAGAACCAAAAAAATAATTGCCATTTTAACATAAATATGGATCTCTGTGGCGAAAAAAAATGCCAGTTTAGCCACACAAAAAAGAAGAACAAGAAAAAAAAAAATTGATCGCTTTGGCGACAGACAGCTGCCACACTTACCAAATACAGCGACCTTCCATCACCAAAGATGAAGTCGATGGAGCCCTGGATGAAGCAGTGTGCGAACAAGTGACGGCCAGTCTGGTCGTAGAGTGTATCCTGTGCTCCTAGAAACGCTACGCGGTAGAACGCAGCCATGTCTCCAGTTATTCTGAAAGCCACTGCCTGTTTGCCCACAGCACCACCTGCTGGTGCGGGTGCAGAGTTCTGTGCACACACCAAAATCAATTGATATCATAATACAGCACATTATATGTCACAATACAGGAACTTGATCGCACTGAGTACTACATATGACCAGGAGTCCTTTGCCCTATCATAGTTCTCTCATCTGTTAGCAACTCTCCAATGGAAAGTGCTTGTCCATGCAACAAGAAACAAGACCCTATATACTTAGTGAAGCAAAAAAAAAGAAAAAAAGCCCCTATGTTAGTGGCTTTCCATTAGAGAGTTGCTGACAGATGTTCCGGCATTGATTGCATCACACACAGTAATTTGTATAGATACACGTTTAATATTAGATTCATACCGCAAAGGTGAGATCTTGGGCAATGAAGTGGGCAGATTCAACATAGGTGGAGGCACTCAAACCAGTACCACCGGCTTCTGCAGCTGTATCGTGCCAAACCAAAACTGTCTTCTTAATTCCAGCTCCTTGGAAGGTAATGAACGGCTTCGTGGATGGCACAACGATCTTTTCTCTGATCATGAGAAGAAACATGCATAAGGAATCAAGACTCAGAATCGAAGAACTCGGAGCCATATGTTAATACCAGTCATTGCAGGCAAAGAAATGAAAAGAAAAGTGTATAAAGTGGGCATGATTGAAGAGATGATCTAGAAATGGAAATTGCATTGCATTCCATACATCCTAGTTACAATAAAGATTCGGAAAAAATAAAATTTCTAAGTGTCTTGTCAACCTGTAAGTGCCGGCGTTAATCTGAATGATAACTCTCCTGGTGTTGCCGGTCGGGACGGAGTTTACAGCGGCTTGAACAGTCAAGAAGTTGCCACGACCTAGCTGGTCGACCACGATCGTCCTCGGCGCCACAACTCCCAGATTACGTTTCGTGTGGGGACCGGGCTTCGACGACTTCTCGACGTAATCCCCGACACGCTTGACCCATCCGTTGAAGTTGTTCTTCACGGCTTCATAGCATCTCTTCTTGTGAATCTCTTTAGGCTCATGGACCTTGTGGTAGGTTTTTGCGGAAGCAGGAACCGCGGAGAACGTCATCACCAGTACTGCAACTGCAACTAGGAGCACCAACAAAACTTGACCTTTGAAGCTACCCATCCTCCCGATCTCAACACTACTCTGCTAATTCCAACGAGAGTTACGACCCTGTACTAAAATATTTGATATATCTGCAGATCGCAACTCTCGATCGCTTGTTTAATTTGTAAAGGATCACCAGCGAGTCGAACTGATCAATTACTACACTGCCACCACCCCAGTTGATCAACAACAAGCTCTTGATCTGAAATGCGGCAATCAAGCTAGCTAGCTGCTAATCCTTCCCGAGTACTCTAACTAAAAGATTTAGCACTTCGATCCCAAGATCTCTATGATTGTATTCCCCACTGCAGATCCAAGTGGAACTGGGAGATGGGGGGATGGTTGAGCATTGAAGGCAATGAGAGGGGATATATAGTATACCAGAAACCGGGAGAAGACGCGTGATGGCGCTGCAGCTAGTCTAGAGATCAGACGTGCAGCAGAAATTCCACGAGCGGGATGCCACAGTAATAGATAGCACAGTGAAACCGGGGGTCCAATATTAGTGCAGCCAGCCTTGCAATTGCGGAACGGCAATCCAGAACTCAGAGTCCCCCAAAGCTTCTTGTGCTATGTATAGCGTGATGTGGGGCGAGAAGGTGCTTTGGAGTTGGAGGTGGGCAACTCGGGGAAAGCAGCCTGGGAAGAGCGTTACCTGAGTAGCAGATTTTAGCTCTGCAGCAAAGGGCGCCTTCATGTTAGGGTTTTGGCGGGGGCTGTTCTGGTCTTTGGCTGTGAATGCAAAAATTCATCAAAGTACACAAATTCAACAAGGGGTGTGTCACACTGTGGCCTTGCCATTTACATTAAAAAGTATCTTAAGGCAAAAGAAGACTTATTATGGAAACTCAAATATTTCACCATGCAAAAATATAATCTTCAAAAATCCTCTAAAAGAAAACAAAATCTTTCAAGATATTATAACTCTCTAACTAATCTTCAGTTTCAACACAAGCCAAAATATCATTTTTCAAAAATCCTCTTATAAAAATAAACCTGTTGCCTAGGGGCCAAAATCCATTAAGCTACTATACTCTATAATGAATCTAAACACAATATCCTTGCCTTGGTAGGCAATGCCAACAAACTGCTTATCATTCTATACTGGCCGACATTTGACACTTAAACGCCTGCTCCTATTTATTTTTTTAGTGTGAATGGAGGCCAATAGATAGGGTGTTCTTTGCAATGGGTATTAGACCTGGCCAAAAATGGCAATGAACTCTTTTGGGAAGAGAAATTTCATGCAGCCAATGGGAAGGCCCAAGCATGCACTCAAGGTGACTTACATTTTTTCCTTTTAAGTTGGGGCGGGTGGGGGTGGAGGGGGCAAGTATTGTTTTTCATTTTTCCCCAGTTCCCAATGTGTTCCCACTATCTTCATTTTAAATTCCCATTGGGTTCTCATTAGGTTCCAATATGTTCCTCAAGTTCTCAGTGTGTTCCCCAACATGTCCTCCATAGTTTTTTTTTTTTTTTTTTTTGTTGGGCA
>Ga0116227_10012871_pt1 | contig 13417 bp, 11 predicted proteins | sample S1TSphgellanicum_FD_89693 | JGI IMG/M metagenome (GOLD analysis project Ga0116227, IMG submission 89693) | Host-associated microbial communities from peat moss isolated from Minnesota, USA - S1T2_Fb - Sphagnum magellanicum MG | ecosystem: Host-associated > Plants > Peat moss > Unclassified...
ACCAGCAGCGGCTGACGGCCGCGCGACCAGATGTCCTCCATGGCGAGCTGTGCGTCGCGGACGAATTCACCGGCCGAATACGCGGCCTTGGGATCGCGGATATCGATGAGATGGTGGGGTATGCGTGCGCGGACCGCGGCGGCCGGTTTGGCGGTGCCGATGTCCATGCCCCGATAGACCAGCGCCGAATCGACGCTGATGATCTCGAGCGGCAGCCGCTCGGCGAGCTCGAGCGCAAGCGCTGACTTGCCGCTGCCCGTGGGGCCCATGAGCAGCACCGCCGTGCGGCGCATCAGCGCCCGCGCAGGAACAGCCGATCGAGATCGGCCAGCGACAGACGAATCCAGGTCGGGCGTCCGTGATTGCATTGGTCCGCGCGCGGCGTGACCTCCATCTCCCGCAGCAACGCGTTCATCTCCGGCAACGTGAGGTTTCGTTGCGCTCTCACCGCGGCATGACAGGCCATGGTCGCGAGCCAGTGATTGACCGAATCCTGCACGCGCCGCGAGCGGCCCTGTTCGAGCAGGTCGGACAGCACATCGCGCACGATGCCCGCCGGATCGCGTCCGGCCAACAGCCAGGGTACGGTGCGCAGTGCCAGTTCCGCGGGAGACAGGCGGGTCAGCTCGAATCCCAATTCCGCGAACTCCTGCGCGTGCGCTTCCGCGGCATCGGCCTGGGCCGGGCTGACCTGGATGACTTCGGGGACCAGCAGCCGCTGGTGCGCGGTTTCTCCCTCCAGCAGGCGCTTCATCCTTTCGTAGCCCACGCGCTCGTGGGCCGCATGCATGTCCACCAACACCAGGCCATCGGCGGATTGGGCGAGAATATAGACCCCGTGCAGTTGCGCGATGGCGTAGCCCAAGGGTGCCGGTGCGCCCGCCTCATCCGGCGCCTCGCAGACCGACAGGCCCTCGCGCCGCGACGGTGTGACGAAGTCGCGCAGCGCATCCGCCGCGGGCGCCGGCTGGCGGGCCTCGGGCAGAGAAAATCGCGCCTGGGTTTGCGTGCGTACCTGATCGTACCGCGCGCTGCCGCTCAACCAGTCGGCGGCGGGCGCACTGCCGGCCGACTCGCTGCTCGGCTTGGTCTCGGCGAGCGCCCGCTCGACGCTGCGAAAAACGAATTCGTAAACCCGGCGCGTGTCGCGGAACCGCACCTCCAGCTTTTGCGGATGGGCATTGACGTCGACCAGCGCCGGATCGAGCTGCAGATACAGCAGGTAGGCCGGCTGGCGGCCGTGGAACATGACGTCCTGATAACCGCTTCGGACCGCGCCGCTAATGAGCTTGTCGCGCACCAGCCGGCCGTTCAGGAACGCGAATTGCAGGTCGGCCTGACTGCGTGAGAAGGTCGGCAGGCCGAGCCATCCCGATACCTGCAGCGCCTCGGTGACGTGACTCAATTCGAGCGCGTGCAGCGCAAATTCCTCTCCGCACAGCCGGGACACCCTGCCGAGACGCAACGCCAGCGATGACGCGGGCGCCAGGCTCCAGATGGTCCTGCCGTTGTGCACGAGAGTGAACGCCACGTCGAAACGAGACAGCGCGAGGCGCTCCAGCATGCGCTGGATGTGCTGAAACTCGGTCTGCTCGGAGCGCAGGAACTTGCGCCGCGCCGGCACGTTGAAGAAGAGCTCGCGCACCTCGACGCTCGTGCCGTGCGGGTGCGAAGCCGGCGCAGGCGGCGACACGCGGCCCTCGCTGGCGAGGACCTCCCAGGCATGTGCCGCCTGCGCGGTTCGAGAAGTCAGCGTCAGACGCGAGACCGACGCGATACTCGACAAGGCCTCACCGCGAAACCCGAGGCTCGCGACTTTTTCCAGATCCTCGAGCGAGGCAATCTTGCTGGTCGCATGCCGGGTCAGCGCCAGCGTCATTTCCGCAGCCTCCACACCGGCGCCTTCGTCGCGCACGCGGATCAGCGTACTGCCGCCATGCTCGAGTTCCACTTCGATGCGCCGCGCCCCGGCATCGAGCGCATTCTCGACGAGTTCCTTGACCACGGAGGCCGGCCGCTCGATGACCTCGCCGGCAGCGATCTGACTGATGAGTTCGTCGGGTAACACCTGGATCGGCAAAGTCCACCTCACGCGCGGACTATGGTCGCATACTGGCGCCGCGGCGCTTAAGTACCGTTCAGGTGCCGGAATCTCCGGTGGAGGCCGCCAGCGCGGCGTGCGGGGCGCCCGCGAGGGCCAGCTGCGCGATGCGGGTGCCAGCCGGCGGATTCGCATAGAAGTAATCGCGCACGCCCTGGTGAATCGCCGCCGCCAGCCGGGATTGGTGACTCTGTCCGCGCAGCCGCCGCTCTTCCGCCGGATTCGAGATGTACGCGGTCTCCACCAGCATCGAGGGAATGTCGGGAGACTTGAGGACCACGAAGCGGGCCTGCTGCACCTGGCGCTTACGCACTTCACCGACCTGATTCAAAGAGCGCAGCACCTGTTCGGCCGCCGCTTCGCTCGCGCTCAAGGCGGCCGACTGCGACAAATCGAGCAGGACGGAGGCGAGGACATCGTCCTTGTCGTCCAGCGACACGCCGCCGATCAAGTCCGAGGCATTTTCGCGCTCCGCCAGCCAGCGTGCCGCCTCGTCGCTCGCGCCGCGCGGTGAGAGGATGTAGACCGACGAGCCGTCGACGCGCCGGTCGCGGATCGAATCGGCATGTACGGAGACGAACAGGTCCGCCTTTTGGGCACGTGCGCGCTGCATGCGATCGCGCAGCGTCACGAAGTAATCGCCGCCGCGCGTGAGAACCGCCCGCATGCCGGGCTCCGCATTGATTCGACGCGCGAGCTCCCTGGCGATCGCGAGCACCACGTCTTTTTCGCGCGTGCCGTTCTTGCCGATTGCGCCGGGATCGTCGCCGCCATGCCCGGCATCCACGGCGATGATGAGGTCCCTGCCATCGGCGGGCGTATGTTCCGCCCGGATCGGCGCTGCCGCGAGCGCCGGGGTTGCGCCGCTGCCGGGGTTGACCAAATCGACCACCAGTCGATATCCGTAGCGATCGTTGGGCGGCGTCAAGAAACTCTTCGCCCGCACCGCGTGCGCCAGATCGAGGACGATGCGCATCGTGCCTTTGCCCTGATGGCCGACACGGATGCGCCTGACCGGTCCGGCGCCTGACGGCGTTTTGTGCCCGCGCCTGGCCAACCGCGCTGCGTCCACGTCGATGACGACGCGATCGGGATTCTGCAGCACCACGACGTTGTGCCGCACTGCGCCCGACAGGTCCAATACCACCCGCGTGCTGTCCGGCCCTGCCCAGAGCCGGATACCGCGCAGATCGGTTGCAAACGCGGGTGCAGCCAGCGCCGCTGCGAGCAGTAAAACCGAAGCAAGGCGCGGCAACGGAGTCCCCATGCCGTGAGGGTAACGCCAACGCGATATTTTTTTCAAGTTATATTAGATAGATAGGATATTAAGCTAGTGTCACACGATAGGTTTTTGAGCCACGCTCGGCCGAGCTCGCCGGCACTTTCCAACTGAGCCCGGCGGCCGACTCCGGCATAGTCGAGCGACACGACGAGGTCCGCACGGGGCACCAAATCGCCCCCTCTATCGGGCCACTCAATGAGCAGCAGGTACCCCGGCTGCAGACAATCGCGCAGGCCGACGTCCTCCAGTTCGGCCGGCGCGCGCAGCCGGTACAGATCGACGTGCATGCAGGCCAATCGCCCAAGCGTGTAGGTTTCGACCAGGGTATAGGTCGGGCTGCGAACCGCACCGGCGACGCCGAGCGCACGCAGCAGACCGCGCACGCAAGTGGTCTTGCCGGCCCCGAGTTCGCCCCGCCAATGCACGACGACACATTGTTCCGCGGCGCCGGGAAACGAGCGCGCGAGCGCGCTCCCCAACTGGGCGCTTGCGCCGGCATCGGGCAACTCGAGGTACACGCCGGACTCCGCGGGCATCCGTCATTATCGCTGATTATACTGGCGCCCATGCGGGCCGCCGTCCTCGACACGAACAGCCTGCTGGCTGACCTCAAGCGCTGGAGCGCCGAACTCGGCTTCGCGCGGCTCGGTGTCGCGAAAATCGACTTGAGCGCCGATGAGGCCTTCTTCCGCGATTGGCTCGAGGCGGGATTTCACGGCGAAATGAGCTACATGGCGCGCCACGGGCAAGAGCGGCGCTCGCCGGAGAAACTACTGCCGGGTACCGTCACCTGCGTCAGCGTCCGAATGGACTATTGGCCGGGCGGCGCCGCGGACAGCCACGCCATCCTCGCCGACGGCAACAAGGCGTATGTCTCCCGCTATGCCGTCGGGGGCGATTACCACAAACTGATCCGCAAGCGGCTGCAAAAGCTCTGCGACCGCGTAGCGCTCGCGGTGGGGCCGTTCGGTTACCGCGTGTTCAGCGACAGTGCGCCGGTCCTCGAAAAAGCCCTGGCACGCAATGCCGGTCTCGGTTGGATCGGCAAACACACGAATCTGATCGACCGCGACTCCGGATCCTATTTCTTCCTCGGCGAAATCTATCTGGACTTGAATCTGCCGGCGGACGAGCCGGCGAGCGCCCACTGCGGCTCATGCAGCGCCTGCCTGCCGGCGTGCCCGACGGGCGCGATTGTCGCGCCGTACCGGCTCGATGCACGGCGGTGCATTTCGTATCTCACGATCGAACTGAAGGGATCGATTCCCATCGAGTTTCGCCAGGCCGTCGGCAATCGCATTTACGGCTGCGACGACTGCCAGCTGGTGTGCCCCTGGAACAAGTTTGCCCGGCCCGCGCGCGAAACCCACTTCGCCCCGCGACACGAACTCGACCGCACGGATCTCGTCGCCCTGTTCCGCTGGACGGAAGCGGAGTTTCTGACGCGATTGGAGGGCAGCGCGATCCGGCGCATCGGTCATGAGCGATGGCTGCGCAACATTGCGGTCGCCCTCGGCAACGCTCCCCGCTCGCCGCCGCTGCTTGCCGCGTTGCAGGAGCGCGCCGCGCACCCGTCGGCGATGGTGCGCGAACACGTCGCCTGGGCGCTGGCTCAACACGCCCGCCCCGAGACATCGAGCCCAAACATTTCAGTACCGATCGATCAGACGAACCCGTAGGTGATCGGTGAGCCGCGCATCACCCAAATTCGCGGCGGCCAAAATGACCACGTCGCGCGTCGCGGCACGGACAGGGGCGAGATCGGCGGCCTGGCGGATCGCAAAGTATTCGGGCTTGAAGCCGTCGGCCGCGAGAGATTCCAGGCCTTGTCGTTCGAGCGACTCGTAGCCGCGATCGCCCGCGTCGATCTTGCGTGCGACCTGGCGCAGGATCGAATACAACGGCGGCGCCACGGCGCGCTGTTCCGCCGTCAGAAGCCGGTTCGACCGATCGAGCGCCAGCCCGTCGGTTTCGCGAAATGCCGCCATCGCGACGACCTCCAGCGGCACGAACAGATCCATGACCATCTGCCGCACGCTCGCCAACTGCAGAAAATCGCGCTCGCCGAATACGGCGTAATCCGGCTTCACGATGTTGAAAAGTTTCAGCATCACCGTGATGATGTCGCCGACGTAGGCCGATCGATCGGCGCCTGCGACAACGTGCGCAAAGCGCGGAATGTTCACGCTCGCCGACAGCTCATAGCCGACGGGGTAGATCTCCTGCATGGGCGGCGCGAACAGGACGTCCGTGCCCATTTTTACCAGCAGCTCCCGATCCGCCGACTGGGTGGCAGCGCCGGTTTCGGCGGAATTACCGCAGATGCTCACGACCACGTGATCGGCGCGCTCCTGCGCTCCGGCAATCAGACTCATATGTCCTTTGTGCAGCGCTCCCGTGGTCGGTACCAGCGCGCTCGTCTTGCCGGTCTCCCGCCAGATTCTGACACGGTCGCGCACGGACGCGTTGCGCGTGAGTATCTCCATGGGCGTTGCCCTCCGTTAGGCGTTTGAGCAAGAGACTACTCCTACGCGTTGGGCAACAGACTACTCCCCGCCGGGTTAAAAAAGTGTCTTCCACGCCGGGTCTTGGCGATTTCCGCGAAAAGCATCTGATAATCGCCTTCGTTGTTCACGGGATCGATGGATGCTGCATTGACGATCAGCAGTGCCGAGGCATCGTACCCATGGAAGAAGCGCGCGTAGGCCTGGGTGAGCCGGTCCAGATAGCCACGTTCGATGTGTTGCTCGTAGCGGATGCCGCGTTTGGCGATCCGGTCGACGAGCACGTCGACCGGCGCCTGGAGGTACACCACGAGATCGGGTTTCGGCGCATCCACCACGACGCGCTCGTAGACGCGCTCGTACAGCGCGTACTCGGCCTCGTCGAGCGTGACGCGCGCAAACAACCGGTCCTTGTCCAGCAGATAATCAGCCACCCGCACCGTGCCGAACAGGTCTTCCTGCCGCACCTCTTCCAGCTGGCGCGCACGCTGAAACAAAAAGAACAGCTGCGCTTGAAAAGCGGCCGCGCGCGGATTGCGGTAAAACCGCTCCAGAAACGGATTCTGATCCGCCTGCTCGAGCACGAGCTGGCCGCCGAAGGATTGCGCGAGCCGGCGCGCCAGACTGGTCTTGCCGACGCCGATCGGTCCTTCGATAACGATGAATCGGTGCGGGTTTGCGCTCAAGATAAACTCTATGTACCAGGCAATCGGATGGACGCGCTATTCCAAGACGGACAACCCGGCGTCGCCCGCTCGGAGCAGCAAGTCCGAGACCCGGCCCAGCCCGGGAATTCCGAGCGTGGGCGCAATATCGGCCAAAGGATACAGCACGAAGTTGCGCTGAGACACCGCGGGGTGCGGCACCTTCAAGCCCGGTTCGTCGATTCGATCTCCCACCATCCACACGAGATCGAGGTCGACGATGCGCGGTCCCCAGCGCTCATGGCGCACGCGGCCCATGGCGCGCTCGACCGCGAGCAGTGCATCCAACAGATCACGCGCACTGAGCTGCGTCAGCAAGCCGGCGGCCGCGTTGACGTAATCCGGCTGCTCCATGCCTCCCAACGGTGTGGACGAATACAGCCGTGACCTGTGCTCGCAGCGGGTGCCGGCGATCGACCCAATGCGCTCGAATGCTTCGAGAACCCGGGCTGCGGGCTCATTGAGATTGCTGCCGATTGCCACGTACGCGGGGCGCCAGAGCCGGGTCACGCCGAATTGCATCAGGTCGGTGCGGTTCCGCCGCGACGCCGGCGGCGCCGGCGACGCCGCCCGGGCGGACCGGCCGGCGATTCCGGGGTGGCGGCTTCCGCCGGCCGCGCCAACACCATTTTGACGCGCTCCTCCTGAGGCAAGGATTGTATCTCGGTCCACCACTGCGCCAGTTCCGGTTCGGCCGCCCCGACCTGGGCACGCAACAGCAGGAAATCGTAGGCTGCTCGAAAGCGGGGATGCTGCAGAATGGCCAGGGACTTGACACCGCTGCGACGGTTGAAGCGAGGCTGCAGCATCAGCAGCTCACGCATCGGTACGGCAAATCGGCGCGGGATCGCCACGCGGGACTGCTGCGCCTTCAGCACCGTATCGCAGGCCTCGAGGAGTTGTGCGAGATCGGGTGCGGGGCCCGCCTGCCGCTCGTTCATTTCGCGCAAGACCGCGCCCCACAGCAACAGCGCGAAGAAAAACGTGGGCGTCACCGGTTTATCGGCGCTGATACGCGCGTCCGTGTTGACCAGGCCGAGTTCCAGCATCTCCTGGGCGTAGGCATAGGGCGGCAGCGCGAAGGCGGCGGCGGAACGCGGAAACAGATGCTCGAACAGCCCATATTGCCTGAGCAGGCGATACGAGGCCGCGCCGAACCCGGAAAGAAAGAGCTTTAAAGTCTCATCGAACAACCGCGCCGGCGGAACGCCGTCGAGCAGATAGGCCAGACGGCTGATCGGCTCGAGCGTGCCCGGTTCGATGCTGAAGTCGAGCTTCGCCGCGAAGCGCACGGCGCGCAGCATCCGCACGGGGTCTTCGCGGTAGCGCGAATCGGCGTCGCCGATCAGCCTCATACGGCGCGCACGGACGTCATCCGCGCCGCCGACGAAGTCCCAAACGGAGAAGTCCTCGACGTTGTAGTAGAGCGCGTTCGCGCCAAAATCACGCCGCCAGACGTCCTCTTCGATGCTGCCGTAAATGTTGTCGCGAAGGATGCGGCCGGAGTGGTCGACCGCCCGATGTTCGGAGTCCGTGACGACGGGCAACTCCGCCTCCGGATCGGCGTCCTCGTCGTCCTCGCGCTCCGGTGCGGCGGCGGCCCGAAACGTCGCGACTTCGATGATCTCGCTGCCGAAATGCACGTGGGCGAGACGGAAGCGCCGCCCGATCAGCCGGCAATTGCGAAACAAGCGCCGCACTTCGTCGGGCAAGGCATCGGTCGCCACGTCGAAGTCCTTCGGCGTAATGCCGAGGTAGAGGTCACGGACCGCTCCGCCCACCAGAAACGCCTGATAGCCGGCTTCCTTGAGCCGGTACAGCACCTTCAAGGCGTTCGGAGAAATCGCAGCGCGCGAAATCGGATGATCGGATCGTGGAATGACGACGTGAGAGGTCTGGGTCAAAGGGTCGTTCAAAAAATGGTGTTCCGCTTGAGTCAAAAAAATTGGCCCGTATACTACCAGCCCTCTTGGGTTCCTGGCGGCTCGGCCCGCGCGAATGTCAAGCCAAGGCTCCCTTCGTCTAGAGGCCTAGGACACGGCCCTCTCAAGGCTGTAACACGGGTTCGAATCCCGTAGGGAGCGCCATTATCGGCCCTATATGTTGCTGCGGAGCCCGTCGTTCGATGGCGAAAAACGAGTTTTTCGGCCTACGGGATGAGAACCGATAAGGTTCGACGAGCCGACGCGCCAGCGGCGGCGAAGGACGCCGGAGCGTCAGCGACGGCGGCCCCGTAAGGGGCGAGGCGCGCAGCGCCGAGTAACCCCGTAGGGAGCGCCATTAAATCAGAGGGTTATGCGCGACGGGCACAGGGAACAGCGGTGCCTCGAGCGCGCCCTATGCGTAGTCAGCGAGCTGCAGCACCCGCGTCCCGAGCCTCTCAAGCATCGCGCTATGTCGCCGCGGCGCTAGTTCGGAACCACGTCCAGCCCGAGTTTCTTGCCGGCGTTGCGGACACGATCATCGAGACTGAGCAGCGTCAATCCCGCCATCGCTGTTCGCGCCACCAGCGCCGAGGCGAGATGGATCGCGTCCAGCGTTCGAATTGGTTCGCCGGGAAACGGTTGCCGGGCGCGCTCCACAATCTCCGGCGCGACGCGCAGGATGTGCCAGTGCGATGCCGCCGCAGTCAGGTATGCGCGTCGGTCCGCCGCCTCCGCCTCCGTCAGTTCGCCCAGTGCCGTGGCGCGAAGTATGAAGCGATCACACTCGATGAGGGTCAAATCGGAGGCAACGATGATTTCCGCGGCGGCAAGCAAACGACGCACGTCCTCCGCCGCATTTTCATCCAGGAGCCAGGCGAGCACTGCGCTCGACTCGGCGTACAAGTTCACCGTGAGCCGCGCTCCTCGTCGAGAAGCCCGGCAGCACTGCGCCGCCTCCGGCGTGCCCGCGGCAGCGCCGGATACACGGTGGCATCGACTGGAGAACCGAGAGTCAGGAGGCCTCGACTCGCGAGACCCCGCAGGCCAGCCGGCACCGTGGCGTCAGACAGTCCACGCCCAGGCGGAGAGAATTCAGCAACCACCTCGCCCCGATCCGTCACCAGCACACTCTCGCCCGAGCGCACGTGGCGAAGGTATTCGCTCAATCGGTTTTTCAGCTCGCGGATGCCCACCGTTTTCACCCGATCCAATGTAGACTCGTGAGGCTACATTGTCAACTTACGACGGGCCAGGACCAGCGTCGTGAACGGGGGCGCGAGCATTTCGCTCGTGGTCTTGGCTATAGTGTAAGGCTCGACGAGTGTTCGGATTGCCTGGGGAGCACCATTGAGTCAAGGACTTACGCTGCACGAGGGCGGCGATCCGGATGCAGACGAGGCATCAGCGCTCGGCGCGGCGTGGCGCCTGCAACGCAGTGGCAACTTCGTAGCGGCGTTCGATCTCGCGCAGGAGGCGCTGCATCGGTGGCCGGAGTCGCAATCCCTGCAGCACGTCTCGATCCTTGCACTCGCGTCCTGCGGCTCGACGCACGCAGCCCTCGCCGCCTTTAGGGCGACGGCGCTTGCGGACACGGCGAACGAGGACCTCCTGGCGCTCGAGGCGCGACTCCTCAAGGACCTCGCATTTCAGAGCGCGGGCTCCGATTCCCTGGCGCTGCTCAGTGAAGCCGCGGAGGCTTATGAGCGCATCGCGGAGCGGACCGGCGGAAGCTACACCGCGCAGAACGCGGCCTTCCTGTGGGTCTTGGCGGGCGCCGCGGATCGAGCGACCCGGTTGGCCAAATCCGTGGTGGCGGACCTGGCGCGAAACGCCGTACCCGCGGATGCACAAGCCGCGTACTTTCATTGGGCGACGTTGGCCGAAGCCGCGCTCGTCCTCAGTGACCGCGAGGCGCTCGAAGCGGCAATCACCGCGGCGAATCCATTGTGCCGCCGGAACCTGTGGGCGCGGACGAGAACCTTTGCGCAGTTGCGCCGGTTGCAACGTCTGCGCCCGGATTGCGCCGATCTGGTCGAGCGATGGTATCGGCCGTCCATCGGGTTCGTGCTCGATCCCGCGCAGACATGGCGGGCGTCGGCGGCGCGACGATCCACGGAACCCGTCGATGTTCCGGCGCTTGCGTACGCCACCGGATCGGATCGCGAAAACGACTGGCAAGCGCTCGTCGCCCGGGAGATTCAACTGCACGTGATCGTCGCCAATCCGCCAGTGGCGGAATCCACGGCAACGCCTGGGGATCTCGCGACTCCTGGGCATCTCGCGACTCCTGGGCATCTCGCGACTCCTGGACATCTCGTGACGCCAGGACATTTCATCGCGAACCGCCAGGCATCCGGGCACCGGGCGACCTATACCTGGTCCAGTCTGCTCCTGGATGACGGCGATGATGACCAACGCGCCTGTACCGAGGCGGCGCTCGGATTATCCTTCGGTCACGCGGACGCTCTGGAGGCACCGTGGGTCGTGCTGCAACGATCCGCTGCGGGGTGGCGCTCGCTCGGCGACGTGGAGCGCGAACCGTTGGTCTCGGGAATCGCCGCCAGGAGACGCACCGGCGCGGATCGTTCGCGCTATGGGTTCTTGTTCGCGGATGCTGTTGGGTACTCGACGCTGAGCGCCGGCGATACGCGCCGCTATTGGACGAGACTGCTGCCCGAAACTGCGGCCGCGGTGCTACGGCGTCACACGGACGCAGTCCTGTTGCGCAAGACCTGGGGCGATGCGGTACACGGGGTATTCCGCACGGCCACGGCCGCTGCGCAGGCGGCGCTCGAGATGACCGCCGCCACCACGCGTCTCGTCGATGAGCTCGAATTCGGGCGGCGCTTGGCTTTTCGTGTGGCCGCTCATTTCGGGACCGCGGATGCCGGCCTCGATCCGGTCGAGGAAGCGCCGTCCTATTTCGGGCCGCAGCTTTCATTCGCGGCGAGGATCGTCCCGGTCGCGCCGCCCGGCGGCGTTTTCGTCACGGAGGCGTTCGCGGCGCAGCTCAGCCTCGAAGGCGCGGCCGGTATCGACTGCACTTACGTCGGTACGACCAGTCTGGCGAAGGGGTATGGCCGCGTGCGCCTGCTCGCGCTCTCGTCGCGAAGCCCGTGACATGCAGTCCGTGACATGCAGTCCGTGACATGACCGCCCCGCTGCCGCCGCTCATCGTCGGGGTCTCCGGTCATCGTGATGCGGATATGGCAGAGGCGGTGAGCGCGCGACGGTCGATACGCGATCTGCTTCGCGGCCTGCAGGAGACGATATCGGGGCGGGCGCGTTTGATTGCCGCCTCCGCACTCGCGGCCGGCGCCGACCAACTATTCGCGCTCGAGGCGCTGCAGATCGGCATCACCGTGATCGCGCCGCTGCCATTGGCACCCGATGAGTATCGCGCGACGTTCAGCGACCCGCGCTCGGTGGCGGAATTTGATGCGCTGGCCGGGCGGGTCACCTGCTTTTGCCTGGCGGATTGGCAGGACTCACCGCCGCTGCGCAGGGACTTACCGCCGGTGGATGCCGCGTTTCAACGGCTCGGCGACACACTCGACGCGACCTGTACCGTGCTCGCGGCTCTTTGGGACGGGGCATTCAACGACTCCCCCGGCGGGACCGGCGATACGGTTGCCCGCCGTCTTGCGCGCGATCCGCTGCCCGCGCCGATTTTTTGGATTCCGACCTCGCGAAGTCTGGCCGGTCACGCGCGCCGCCGTAGTGAGCAGCCGTTTTTTATTGGTCCGGCGCGCCCGACGGGCGAGCTGTGCCCCGTCCCGGCCGCGCAGGTTCATCGGCTGGTCCGGCGAGCTTGCGATGGCGCGCGCTCGGATGAAGCGGACTCGCCGGCCGATCTGCCGGCGCTCGACGCGCTACGCATGCGGTTGCGGCGGGGAGCGGATCTCGATCGCTGGTTGATGAGCCATTGAAAAAGCCGTAAATGCGTGTCATTGGTAACTGCCGCCTCGCCGGCGTCCAATACAGCGCAAGCAGCGCGGGCGACAGTAAATCCAGCGCGTGATCGAGCAGCGCCCATCGCAGCGCGTATCTCGCGTGATGCGGCCGTTGATATCGTGCCGTGCGTCACGTTACACGGAAACATTCCGCGGTAACCATGATTTGTCATAAGCGATCGCGTTACCATCGCGCTCCAGCCGGAGCGTCGCCCGATGCACGGGATGAGATGACGCCGGGCGCCCGACGGACCCATTTCCATTCACACGAGCCTGCAACCTGACATCCGCCTGCGGCAGGCGATCCAAGCGCTTGCGGAAGGGCGCGCCGAGGAGGCCGGCGCCACCTGCCGCGGCGTTTTGGCGCGGCAGCCCGGGCATGCCGGTGCCCTGCACCTGCTCGGCGTCATCACGCACGCGGAAGGAAATCACGCCGGCGCACGCGAGCTGCTGCGTCTCGCCGCCGAATCCCCGGCCGCGACGTCATTGCAGTTGCTGAGTTATGCGGAACTCGGATGCAAGGGAGTCGACTCCGCAGCGGCTGTCGCGGCGACGCTGCGGGCAGTGGCCGTCGACCCGAATTCGTCTCTCGCCCACTTTTGCCTGGGTAAGCTGTTCGTGGATTCCCTGCAAATCGAGGCGGCGCGCTCGCGCTTCGAGATTGCGCTGCGCTTGGATACAAATTTTTGGCAGGCCCGAACCAACCTCGCGGTCGTACTGGGCCGGCTCGGCGACACGTCCGGGGCGATCGTGCATTTCAAACGCGTGCTGCACGAGAGACCGGATGATGCCGACGTACGCGGCCAGTATGCGGGCTTCCTGCAGGATCTGGGCCGCTATGACGAGGCCCTACGCCAGGCAGAATCGGCGATCGAGCGGGCGCCAAACTCACTGGAGCATCGACTGCGCGCCGCCGATATCGAAATGCAGCAGGGCCGATATGCAGCG
>Ga0116227_10012872_pt1 | contig 13416 bp, 11 predicted proteins | sample S1TSphgellanicum_FD_89693 | JGI IMG/M metagenome (GOLD analysis project Ga0116227, IMG submission 89693) | Host-associated microbial communities from peat moss isolated from Minnesota, USA - S1T2_Fb - Sphagnum magellanicum MG | ecosystem: Host-associated > Plants > Peat moss > Unclassified...
TAGTAATAAGTAAACATCCTTGAGTCCTTACTTGACTAAATCAATTCAATGGTTGAAGTAACATCCCCACATACCATTTACTCTTTTGATATCCCTTACTTTTTTTTTTTTCGTGCACTAATCAACTATGTAGTACATAATAAATTAGAATTAAAATTTGCATCACCAAAAAACCCCCACATACTTCTAGATCCACCATTGAAATTAAGGTTCAATGAATCCATTAAATCTAGGATGTTCGAGTTTTCATGAGGTTCTGTCGTCACTCCCACACCTTACACCTACCCTAAATTGTTAAATAAAAAAGTTTCGACCCCTTTTGAATGTAAGTACCCCATTATTTTTGTTACCCTCTTGGTTTTTGTTAATGCAAGTGAGAATTTAATCATGGCAGATGATGTCATTACGCCCTCGAATCCTTTAGTTTTAGCAGTAAAAAGGAAGAACTTGAAGAAACACCGTTTGAGGTGAATATCTATCACCAGTCGCGCAAAGAAGAACCGTCCAAAAGAGTGGTGCGCACTCAAGTCGATCATTCGGCATGGAATCGTCGATTATCTCCTAACCCACATGCCTTAACAATCTATTTAAATTTTGTTCCTACTTGTGGAGCCACACCAAAAAGGTTTTAAGAGTGTCAATGTGAAAACGACAATGTTCGTCTTCATTATCGAGCTTGGGTTCCTGGTGATGGCCATTATCGTTGGCTGCGAGGCCCAATCAGCCCCCTTTCCATGGAGCATCAAGCCAAATACCTAGCTCGCACCATTCATCGCATTCTAAGTTTTTTGCAATTGTGATCTATCCCCTTAAAGTTGTTTACTAAATTGTAATTCACCTAAGGCCACTTAAGTGAAAATGTTAATACCTAAGTTTGATTTTGATTCTATTTAAGAGTTTGATAGAAGTGAAAACTAAATAAAGATGTATTAGGACTGCATTTTAGAAGTCTTTCAAGTACATCATTCGTGCCTAAAGATTATTCTACAGACTAACTTAATATTGTCATGGTGAAATGTTATTGTTAATTATGGGCTTGTATTCCCAATATATCAATAAATCACATCTAATTCTACATCCCCTTTCCCTTCTCTACAACATAAAAGGATAATACACTTAAAAAGGTTTACTAGGTTTTAAAGTTAATTAAGCTTTGCGTCAATTTAAATAAAAGAGTCTTTTACGTTGAAATATCCAAAGGCTAATTTAACTTTTGATAATTATTACTTGGAGGTTTATTAAGATTCAAATCATTAATACTAAGGAAAACTATGGAACTAAAGCTTAACAATTTGTGATATTATAATCCGTGACTCACAAAAACCAACCCCATACAACCTCAAAATGGTAGATTAGAGTATGACCAAACCTTAGGAATCATCATAAATTGGGAGATTCACATAAATGGCATACCATATGTAGCCACATTTACTGAGTTATGAAATAGTGTGGTAGATTTTAACTATTCCATGTCGTTGGGAAGACCATGGCTTAGAGATGTAAAGGTTACACATGACCGAAGGAACAATGTGATTATTGTTCAAAGCAATGGAACAATCAAAACAATATTAGTTAACAAAAAATTGGGAGTAGAAACTAGAAGGCCCCAAGTACTTATTTGTTATGACTTGATGGAAAGTTTAACAGATGAGGAGGAAGATCTAATATTTGAAACAAAACCCAAGTTGTTTTCAATTGGCATAATTATTTTCTCAAATGAAAAAAATTCATTGATGAATGTTGGAGTTATAGAATTCATAATCAATGGTGAATTTGAACTAGAACAAGGGATATCAAATCAAGGAGCAACAAAAGTAGTGGTTCAACAACAAAAACAACTGAATTCAATGGCAAATCAAATACATCACTAGAAGATAAGGTTTATCCATAAACTTATTATTATCATAACCAAGCTAATATTGAAGTGGATGAAACACCAACCAAAATTTAAATATAGAATCTTCAAGTAGTAGGTTGGACTTTAACTAAACAACAACAACTTGAGTGTTTTCCTCATCAACTTTGTGATTAGTGCCATGATAAAGGCAAAATTCTTGATAAAACATCTATAAAACTAAGCCATACCATTAAAGACTTGAAATTGTCATGGGTTTATAGGTACTGGCACATTAACTATTGCCCGAACCTTCTTAGGGTCTGGTATTTTTCTTTCCTTGGAAACTTTGAACCCTAAAATCAATTTTGAAAATACCATAAAGGCACATTTTTCTAGGTTAAGATTAATTATGTATTCTTTGCATTTTTTAAAACAAGGTTCGAGCTTCATCAAATGACTTTCCATATCACTATAGATCGTGAAATCATTTAAAAATATCTTCAAGAACTAATTTAAGTATTCTCTAAAAGCTCAGTTGATTATTTTTTGGAATGTTGGTGGCCCATTTTTGACACCAAATGGCATCACCATCTGAACAAAAGCTACATAGTCCATTACAAAGGTTGTTTTGTATCCATCTTCAGGGGCTATAAAAATTTGCCGGTACTTTGAATATCCATCTAAAATTGAATAGGCTTCATAACCTACTATAATGTTCAATACTTCATCATAAAATGGTAAAAGATAAAGATATTTTTTTGTTGCCTTATTTAACTTCTTGAAATCTATACAATTTTTCAATTTTCCATTCTTCTTAGGTACCACCACTATAGGTGATAACCATGTAGCCTCCTTTATCGATTGAATGAATCGTGCTACTAATAATTTGTTAATATCATGTTTGATAACGACAACATAATTAGGGTTCAATTTGTACCTTGCTTGATGTGCTAGTGGGATTAAGATGTCTAACTCAATTTTGTGTTGAACCAACTTTGGAGGTATGCTTTTTAGGTCATTATAAGTCCAAACAAACACATCTTTGAACTCCTTGAGTAAGGTCTAAAGCTCTTCAATTTTCTCCTTTGTTAGTTGTGCATCAGCCTTGATGCACTATGGATTTGCCTATGTGTGAAGATTCAACTTAACAATTTGTTATTCTCCAGTTAAGGTCTAACTTGCTATCTTAAAATTCTATACTTAAATTTTGGTTGGTGTCTCATCCATTTCAATATCAGCTTGGTTATGATGATAATAAGTTTTTGGATAGACCTTATCTTCTAGTGATGTTTATTATATGCCATTAAATTATGTTGTTTTTGTTGTTGAAGCCACTACTTCTACTACTCCTTAATTTGATATCCCTTCTTCTAGTTCAAATTCTCCATTGATTATGATTTCCATCACTCCAACATTCAAACAATGTAACTGTTTCATCTAAAATAGTGATTGTGCGAATTGAGAACATTCTGGTTTTGTCTCAAAGATCAAATCTTTTTCTTCATTTATTAAACTTTCCATCAAGTCATAACAAACAAGTACATGGGGCTTTCTAGTTTATCCTCCTAGTTTCTTGTTAACTAATATTGTTTTAACTGTTCCATTACCTTGAACAATAATCACATTGCTTTTTTAACATGCTTTGATCCAAAATTCAAAATTCAATACAAGTGGGGTAATGTGAAGGGAGTAATTATTCATTGTAAATTTAATTAGTTAATACTTACTTACCTAGTTACTTTTACTAGCTAATTTACATAGTTTTCATCACCATTTGAATTTGAATTGATCATAGGATTGTTCTAAGATGGTCATTTTTGGCAAGAACATGATTATTGTAAAACATGGATTTTTTGGGGAGTATGGGAGAAGAGTATATTGTTTTCTGGAAAAGTTTCAACTTCATAGCCATATTTGTTGTTTTGATGTATTTTTCATACTTTTCATAACTAGATTGAAGTTTTGAACCTAGATACGAGTACATTTGATTGAGTAGAATTTATTAGTATTAGTTTCATGATATGATTTAATATTTTGACCAGAATATAAAATAAGAATTATGTATCTACCATTGGTATCAAGTCCATAGACATACAATGGATTCACCACATTGCAAGAAACCTAATGTATAGATGAATCTTCAATGATATTTGAGGTGAATATTTTCTTAATTCTCAAGTAATTCATGCATGTTGTCATTAATAACAATTTTGGAACTTTGAAGGCTAATTTGGTGATCACTTTACACATTGATCTTTGGTTTGGGTTTAAATGGCTTGCTTAAGATATACCATTTGTATGCAGTTTTGCACTAGCATGGTGCATATGAACTCAAACAAGCCAAAATTGATGTTAAAACATCAATTTTTTTGCAATTATTGTTACATTTATTTATGTGGTGCCACTTTAATGGCATGTGAATCATGGAAAGAAAGTTGTGTTTATTGAATAATATGGATATTGAAAAATCTAAATGAATTAAACAAAATTTTAATTGTCAAATTTTGGTTTGAATAAAGGATGTTTAACAACTTCATTCAATGACATTACTTTCATAAAGGGCCCCTTAATTTTCATAATACAATTTATTTCATCCTTAATTTTTTTATAGCAATAAATTATTATTAGATACATCTAAAAAACACTCAAATTTTCATATATATATTTTTTTGTTTATGAAAAATTAAGGTTTAAAAAAAAGTTCATGAGTCTTTTTCAACATGTAAATGTGATGCAATGTATATGTTGTTAAAAGAAAACTTTTAGCTTATAACATAAAAAATTAAACTTGAAAGTTTTAACATGTTTGGGTATGATTTGAAATTATGACAAATTTTCAAGATGAAACACAAAATTTGGCAAAATTCATGCACTTTCAAAAATTCATATTTCTCCAAATTTGGTTGTAAAAAAAAAATGACATACTAGGCAACTATAAATACAATATACAAAAAGTTTCAAAACATTTCATTTGAAGATTCCTCTTGAGGAAAACATGTTTTTTGGGCAAAAGGACCCCAAAAAAGACAATAGTCCTAAATGCAAAGTAAACACATTAACTTGTTATATGTTGTTTGGACCCAATAGTGGAAAGCAATGATTTTGCAATGGCTGATTTTTCACCAAATCTACCAAATGATATAATTTTGGATCTCATTTGACCCTTGATATGTAGAATTTTGTCATTGGAAGATAAAAAATAATTGTTTTTAACTTTGCGTTTTACTAACAAAGCATTGAAGAACTTGGTAGATCATAGTCAAGGGTGGGCCCATTGTAGATTTCATCTTCTTGAACTTTGATTTTGAAAACAAAAAATGTCAGAGGACTTACATAAAGAACCATAGTTGGAAGTGCATGAACCTAAAAGTTTTAGCAACTTAAATAACTATATTGGGAAACTTGATGGGGAACTCCAACTTGCTGTTGGTAGCACATCATTTTGAAATTTGATCCAATGTAAATGTCCATGTTATAACAACATGTAACTTGATTTTTTTAAAAAATAACACTTTTGGTTTTGGTCAAAATAATGTAGGGCAATGAATTTTTGACATGTTTAAGGTTTTGTTGTGTATAAATGTTGAACCAATTTACTAAACTTGCCATAATTCCTTATGGATTAAGGTAGCATTGACCTAGCTACTCATTTGCATTCCATAACATATCCAACACCTCCTTTATAATTATACAATTAGTGTGGTTGAATGTGCAAAATTGTTTTGTTTTGTTGTTAGGAGGTGTTGAGTATGTCATGGACTACAAACAAGCGGTTAGCTTGGAGGTGATAAAATAAAATCCAAAGGTGAAAAAATGTTGTTTAATTCATGTCCTATTTGTTTTTTATCAATGATTTGGAGCTCATAGTCTTGAATTGAAAAATATGCCATCAATTATGTCTCCTTCTTTATTTAGTATCATTAGTAGAAATACTATCACATGCAACTGTCATTTGCAACTAGTTTTTAATCACAAACGACATTTGCGATTAAATTGGTTGTAATAGCAAACAACAAGTCGCATGTGAAAACTAGTTGCATGTGACAAATGAAGTATTTTTTCATCAAATACATATATGGCCATCGTATAATGTATACATGAATGATCTTTTATAACTATATTGGTGACTAGTTACATTCTGCCACGTGACACCCATTGAGACCAAAGTCACATGGCATCTATATAGCTTACGTGGCACATAGGTTTAGACATAGGCCACATGGCACCTAGGTCTAAACATATGCCATGTGGCATTTAGCTTACGTGGCACCTAGGTTTAGACATATGCCACATGGCACCTAGCTTACATGGCACTTAGGTTTGGAAAATATGCCATGTGGGCACTTAGCTTATATGGCACCTAGGATTAAACATATGTCACGTGGCATGTTTCTAAACCTAAGTGCCACATGGCACCTAGGTGTAGAGATATGCCACGTGCCACTTTTAGGCCTAACCCACTTTTAGACTTAGGCCATGTGGCACCTAAGCTAGGTTTAAACCTACGCCATTTAACTAGGCTTACACTTAAGCTACATGGCATCTATTAAAAATATCATATATATTTTTGGGTCTAATTAAGGTTGACCCTTTTTGATTGGCTCATCTTTCAATGCATTTGCATTTTAATTTGTACATTGTGTTCTTAGGGCACCTTCTTATGTAGTTGACAAAACTAAAATGGGGGGCAAAACATATGGGATTAATTTTGTAGTTGTAACTTAGTTGTGATGTAGTTGCAACTAGTCGTGCAACTACTTGGGCTACTAGTGATTACCTAGCCTATTAATTAACACATTTTATGATGTGCCACCTAGTCTAATCACCTTGCCACGTGGCATGGAAAAAGGTTAGTTATGTGCCACATGGCATGGCCTAAGCCTAGCCTATGTGTCATGTGCCATGTCCTAACATAGCTTAGGTGCCACGTGGCATGTCATATATAGTTGCCACATGGCATGGCCTAAACCATGCCTAATTGCTATATTGCAGGTCTTAAACCTAACATATGTGCCATGTGGCCTGGCTAGGCTTAACATAGGTGCCATATGGCATGGCTAGGTTTTGCATATGTGCCATGTGGCATGACATAGGCCTAGCCTAGGTGCCATGTGGCATCTAGGCAAGGCATAAGACATGCCACATATACTAAGCCTAAGCCATGCCATGTGGCATGTCCTATGTTGTGCTTATGTGCCACATGGCATGGCTTAGGCTTAGCATATGTAGCATGTCCTATGCCTTGCCTAGATGCCACGTGTCATGGCCTATACCTAGCATATGTGCCATGTGGCATGTCATAGCCTAGCTTAGCCTAGCCTATGTGTCAAGTGGCATGGCTTAAGCCTAGCATAAGTGCCATGTGACATAGCTAAAACCTAGCCTATATGCATGTGGCATGGCTTAAGCCGAGCATATGTGCCATGTGGCATGTTTTATGTCATGTTTAAGTGCCATGTTAGATGGCTTAGACCTAGCCTATGTGCCACATGGCATGACCTAGGCCTAGCATATGTGGCATGTTTAATGCCTTGCATAAATGCCACGTGGCATGGCTTAACATATGTGCCATGTGGCATGTTGTAGCCTAGGTTAGGTGCCACGTGGCATGGCTTAAGCCTAACATAGATGCCATGTGGTACGGCTTAAGCCTAACATAGATGCCATGTGGCATGGCTTAAGCCTAACATAAATGCCATGTAACATGGCCTAGGCTTAACCTATGTTCCACGTCATCAAGCCTAGGCTATGTACCATGTGGCTTAGGCTTATAGCTAGGTAGGTATTTAATAAGTAGGTGGGTAGGTATATATATATATATATATATAGATACGTCCTTGCTAGGGAGCCTAGATACCTTATACAACTAGCATGTGATTATTTTGGTTACATTTGCAACTAAATGTATATACAATGTTGTAAAAAATACAAAGAAATTATAAAAATAACACAATTTAAGGATGAAATAGGTCATAGTCGCAACTTAGTTGAAAAGAAGATTAAACTTCATCCAATTTTGAAAAGTAGTTGCATAGGCAACCATTTGTAGTCACAAGTGACATTTGGTTGTACGTAGTCACACAAGGACAAGTTGCAAATGACATTATTTCTAGTATTGTGTAGCATTACATTTTGTAGGTCACTGTATCATGTCCTTGTTGTAAGTTTCTACTCATGAATACTCAAGGGCCTTGATTGAGAATTGTTCAAAACTATGGATTTTTTTTAGTTTTCAATTTGCACTTTGGTAGCAATTCAATTAAATCAAGACTTAGTTACATAACTAATTTGTTGTTTATAACTATAGGAGATCACATGTTCGAGGCAAAACTAATATTTACTTTTAGGGGAATGCTTCACCTTCAAAGTTAACTTTGGTGGAGTTAACCATAGTTAATAAGGTATGGTATTAGTTTGTTGTTGTCAATATATTTGTGATATTTGTTACCAAGGTCTTTGGAATGCATTTCAAAATTGTCCCAAGATTATAAATCGAATTATGCCTTATGAAGATTTGCATGTCTAATCAAATCTACGTCTACAACATTTAATTTATTAGAAGTAGATTTAGACACTTGCATATGTAGCTATTTATTAAACATGTGTGCATTGCATGGATATAGTTGAGCTATACCTTTTGCACACTAGTCAAGATATGAAATATTATTTATTTATGTTATGTAGGTCCTATTTGTACATACATAGATATAAGATATACATGAGCTCAATAACTTGTGCATACTTCTTAGCACATGTCATGTATGTATGTTGTGTAGGTTATATATATATAATGTACATACACTTGTATTTGAATTATACATTGTACACATATGTCAACATATGGACTATATAATGTCACACACATACATGTATATATAAATAATGTACATGAGTATAAATTATGTGTATATATATGTTGTATATGTTTTGTCTACACAAATGTGTTTGATGTATACTTAATATGTTCATTCGTCTTATTTTTGAAATCAATCCATATTCAAGTACATATATGTCCCAAAACTTATTATTTGAACAAGCCTATCTGATTGTAATGTGCTTGAGTGTTATTGCATTGAGGTTATAATTCAACATTTATCATACAATGATTTTTTCTTATGTACATGTGCGATTTATTTTATGGGTGCTAGTAGATCAATGGGCAAGCTTTGATCATGGGGGACACATGAAACAAACTCTGGTGAATTTAAATTTTTAGGCTTGGGCCAACCATGAGGTCAACATTGGTTAATGACCTATCAAAAGACAGAATCAAAGAGGTTGTATTGGAAAAGCCAATTGAGTAAAATGTTTTGTTGGAAGAACATGCATAACCAAATCTTTTGAATGAACACCAAAATTGTGAGAATGTTTTGGTTGAAGACCAAATTCAAAAGAATGTCAAGCTTTGCTAACAAAAACATCGAGCAAAAATAAAGGTTGAAAAGGAAAATTTAGCCAAAATTCTTCTTTCTCAACCTGAATTGGACTTAACCAATGCCAACATATTTGCTAGCATTATCCGTAGGAGGTCAAGTAAGCTTGTTTAATTGATGGCCATAGAGTTGGCTTCATGCCCTAAACAAGCAACACATCAACTTATTTTGGAGTAGGTTTTTGTAGATGAAATCATTGTTCCATCATTACCTAAATATTACCCATGTCCCCATGAAGCTAAGGCGCGTCGTGACTTTATACGATCCTTCCTAATAGAATTGGGGAAAATGAAAAATCCATGTTCAAAAGATAAGTTGGCAAGGAGGGGTGCTTTACTTGAAGTTGTAGTCAGTGTTGATGACTTTAGCTTATGAGCACTATCAAGAGTTTTGGGTATGGGCTGCCACAATTTGTCACAAGCTAATGAACAGAGGTAATTAATTCAAAATTCAAATTTATCACCATTTGTTCACTTTAAAAAGAGGAAGAGGCAAGATGGTGTGATTGTAAAAACAAATATAGTAGTGACTTTGTGGTGGACTATTGAGACACAAATAAGCCCCGACAAAAAGGATGTCATTCAAAAGTGCATTAGAGCACATCACCATGAAGTTCATGCAACAAATTACTTGCTAGAAACTCAAGTAGGCTTCACCTTGGGTTTTAAAGCAAGTTCAACATTTTGTAATGATAAGGATCTGGTGTGTAATGTGACTTTTAAATCTCTTTGATTATGCATCACTTAGGCAATTTATATCTTGGGTTTTTGGGGACACATCAAAGGTTTATTTCTTGAGCACATAGGATATGACTAAAATAGGGCAAACAAGAATGTGCAATATAGTCACAAGGATTAAAGGGTTAAATAAACTTGTTTACCAGTTGTGAAAAGTTTTCTATTTGCATACTTCATTCTTCCTCCGGTTTATAACCGCCCATCCTGCAACAAAATTTTGGTAGAGGAAATTTGAAGGCTCGAGGCCTTACTTTGTGAAGTAGTGCAAGGACATGAATGTTGTTACAAATACCATGTTGAACTTGATTTGTTGTGGCAAGGGTTCAATAACTTGCGTGATGGCATTAAAAGAGTTCATGTTTCAAACGTCTAAACATGCCAATGTGTGGTTTGTTACCATGATGGGGCTATTGAACATGACATTTGTGCAACCCACACAAGAAACTACAAGGGGGTGACAAAATTATGGGAAGATTATGTGTGCTTTAAAGGAGAAATTTGAAAAGTGGCACAAATTGGCTTGCCTAATGGAGGATTGTGTAGATTGTGGGGGTGGCCAAGTTGTCAATTTATCATAATGAATGTTTTACATATGTTTCATGGGTAGTGGCATGGAGTTGTTTTGAACAAGATATTATTGGGGTGACAGAAGAAGGGAGACCAAAGAATAGGATCAAAGAAGCATTCAAGGAAACCTCAACTTCTATGTTCCTTGATTACCTACGACCCAAGTTACACCAATTTATCATGCACAATTTTGTGGCAAGATGGCAAGACAACCAATGCAAGTTGGCTATGGCTAACTTGCCTTTTGACTGCATTTTATCACACATTGATTTCGCTGAAAATTACACATTTCAAATCCAAAATGAAATCCAATCTATGCATTGGGATTCATTCCAAGTCATTATACTAGTTCACATTACATTTTGTGTGGACTTCGCTTTTGGATTTGATGATGAAGATAATACTTTCATCAAAGATAATCACTTCTACATCTTAGATGATAAGGAGCATGACACTCTATTTGTTTAGCATTGTTTACTTCAACAGTGGAATTGGCTTACTAGTCAAGGTGTAAGGCCATTGCATCATATAATTTGGAATGACAGATGTGCATGCCAATTCAAGGGATCAAACGCTATGTATTTTGTATCTCACTACCCATGTTTTACTTCAAGTTGCAAATTGAGTTGGCATTACTTTGGCACAAGACATGGAAAGGGGGAATGGGACAGTGTAGGTGTAGTTGTTAAGAGGGCCTTGAAAGCAAAATAACTCCACAATCCACAAAGAAGGCTCCAAGATGCAATTGATGTTGTGGAATTTATGACAGAAGCAATGTCTTTTTGAGCACCCAACACATACAAAGGAAATAGTTCTTTTATCGCTAGGCATTTTTGGAATGTGATGCCTAATGTTGCTGATAGGTCAACCCCTCATTTGTGTGATCGCATACCTAGTTCATAAAAGTTGTATTCCATATTTGGTTTTTCCTCTATTGACCCAACAATGTTATTAGTGAGGTTTTTGTCTTGTTTATGTGCCCCTTGTATTGATCAAGATTGGGAGAAGTGTGAGGTAACGTCACATGTCCCATTGTAATGGCCTATCAACCTTCCACCCAAAAATATTAATTTTGTGCAAAATTTTCTTGAGATTATGGAAGAGCCTATTGCATGTGAACAAAAGGCTAATGGGGAGGATATGGGTTTTTTGGTGTGTGTGGGGGACAACTTTGTAATTCCAATAGAAGAAGGAAACAATGAAGGAGTTGAATTTTATGTTTTATAGTGCCAAAAAGCAAATCATATTGTCTGAAACAATTTCACATGTCCTTGGGGTGGTGAATTTGATGTTGGAGATCATGTGATTACTAGCATTTGCTATCAAAAGTGAGGGCGTGGTGAGAATGGTGGCTATGTCTTCCTAGCCAATTCACAAGTGGCATGTGTTTATACCCACTTGGTCCTAGCATGCAAATTTGTGATGTTGCCAACTCATCACAAAGTGACAAGAAGATGAACTTGTTTACAATGTCTTTATGAGGCCCTACAAGTCATCAAATCTAGGCTTGAATATAGTACCTAGTTGGTAAGTACTTAGAATTGGTTCCTATTTTTCTTTTCAATTTTCAATTTTTGTTTCTTCTATGTACACGTTGAAATTGTAGTTTAGAAGAAGACAATTAGTGATGGTTGAGCGGTGATGTTTGCACATGTGCCTATTAGGTTAATTCATATTCTTAGATGCAAAATTTTATAATAGAATTGGGTAATTTGGTTCTGTTGAAGTTAGTGGGAATGTTATGGTGGCTACTTTCTATATTATACATGCTAATGTTGAATGTTCTTAAACATATTCAATGTTTATGATTGTTTTGTTTTTGTTGGGAATATTTACATGAAGTCAATGCAGATTGCATTTTTGCATGGGTGCTTATCAATAAGTTATGTTTGAGAGGCAGGTGGTTTTTCCACATAAATTCCATTGTTTATTTTGTTTTAATGAACATTTTGTTATGTTGATAAAGTTAGGACATGAAGTTCCCAATGATGCAAAGGTGATGGAAAATATATATCAACTCAAGGCCTTTGGGTCAAAGGGGGCAACAAATTAAGATATATATATATATATATTTGGATTTAGAGGTAGTGATCAATATTTCAAGCACTACTACAAAATGTGGATGCAGTTCATTAATCCCCATACACTAGACCAACGACTTCACTACTTCCCCACTAGTCTCCGTTCACTACAACTAGTGAATTCACTCAAAATCCAATGAAATCACTTGGCGTACAAGGACACCTTTTGTTGTAGTGAAGATTACAATTAAATAGTGTATTTTTGGGCAATGGCAAAGACATTTGTGTCTTGCTTAATATTTCTATATATAAAAGAATTGGTGTGTGTTCGTCCGTCCGTCCGATATCCTATTGGCTGGAACTCAGTGTGATATCCTATTGGCTAGAAAACTCAAGGTAATGGGTATCACTCAGTGTCAGGAAAAATCACTCAGTGTGATGGGTATCACTCAGTGTCAGGAAATTTCTACACATGTGACAGTTGGTTGTCCATTTACTCATGCCCTTCTTACCTTCCTAGCCACTTATTCGACGGCGGCGCAACAGTTGGTTGTCCATTTACTCACACCTTTCTTACCTTCCTAGCCATTAATTCGACAGCGCCGCGACGGTTGGTTCTCCATTTACTCACACCCTTTTTACTTTCCAAGCCACTTATTCGATGGCAGCGCATCGAGGCTCCTGCGGCAATGGTTAATCAATATTTAAAGCAGGTCCAACTTTACCATAACGTTTTGTTTAAACTTACACTTGATTTTACGTATACGCACATGAATTGATGGGTGTTGGCCGACGACGTTACGCGAATGATGAAGAAAGGA
>Ga0116227_10012873_pt1 | contig 13416 bp, 11 predicted proteins | sample S1TSphgellanicum_FD_89693 | JGI IMG/M metagenome (GOLD analysis project Ga0116227, IMG submission 89693) | Host-associated microbial communities from peat moss isolated from Minnesota, USA - S1T2_Fb - Sphagnum magellanicum MG | ecosystem: Host-associated > Plants > Peat moss > Unclassified...
CACCAAGGTATTTAACTACAAGACCAAACCACAAATAACCAAACTAAAATAAGTAACGAAAGTAATTCAACCTTGTGAAGGTAACCTAGTTACTTTCCTACTCCAGTAACTAATGAAACCTAATTAGTTGAGCTTGAATTCTCAACACTTAGAGGCTAGGACAGACCTAGTAAGTAGAGCAATCATAGGCACTAAAGCACACTGGAAAGTAGGGCAAACCTAGAAATTGGGGGAGAGTCGAAAACACGTAGGAATTAGGGTTAGTTGTGATAGGCATGTATTGTGTGCAGCCCATTTTCAAGGATGAAGATTCAAGGATGAGAAATGGACAACCACCACACCAAGCCATCATGAAAAGGGATAAGGGTCATTATCAAACCCTAAAGGGGTAAAAGTGAAGGGTGGTGTCTTTATGACACCTACCCCATCCCCTCAAGTAGGACGATTCAAGCAGGGAGGTACAATCCTCCCACACGTGTGGGAAGATAAAGGAGTGTCTCCCTTTGCCACAAGAAAGGAGTGGGAGAAACTCATCCTCATGTCCATCTTTTGTTGTTGTTTTGATAGCTTGAGAAGAAGAAGAAACGAGTTTGGAGAGGACAAGAGAGAAAGAGAGAAAATTCTCTAGAGGAAGTGAAAAAAATCAAGCTTTAGTGTGTTGGAAAGAGGAGGGGAAGGCACTTTCATTGCTACAAAAGGAAATTAGAGTGCATGTAGTAGGGGAAGTGGAAAAAAAAGGTAGGAAGTAGTTTTTGGAGAGAATAAAAACCATATTGGTTTTTGGGAGGAACTTAGTTGGTAGGGGCAAAGAAAGTAAGAAAGTAAGAAAGGATAGCATGTGCCTCATGAAAGAGTAGGAGGCAAGAGAAAAAGTGGTTGTAGTAGGAGGTAGATGTAGGAGTGGTAGGGCAATGTGTGAAGACACCATCGCAACTGCCATGAAAAGGTCTAACCAGTTGCATAGAGAAACAACTCTTGTAAGAGAATTAATGCTAACAAATGAGTCAACACCTAGTATTTCCTAATGTACACATACCAACATAATTCAAAGATGGTGGTGTTTTTCCTAACATAAAAATAGTTCAACATGAAGAGGATTTAAAAGGTAAGAAGATATTATCTCAATCCACATAGTTCACCTATCGTTGCAAACTTTACAAGAACTAAAATAGTATACACAAGAGCTACAACAGGGACAAATGGCAAAATTAATATTCCTTCCATTTCAACTACCACTAATTGTTGTTTCATATAAGATGGAATCACACATTGTTGATTCACAACCATCATTTGGAATGATAATGAATGAAGAATAGGAGGTTGAGGTTGTTTTGTTACAGGATGTTGCACAAGTTCTTTAATAGGCTCGTAGATGTTCAAACTTCTATAGGGTAAAATTACAATCAAAAGAACCACCCAGTGAATGGACACTTTTTGAAAATTGAGTGGACATTCCTTTTGAAAATTGGAGAGGATTTTAACTTTGATGATTATAAGAGTAGAAGGACTTGAACTAATCAGTATATATATATATATATATAATTGATTTGAACACATTTGGTTCCAATGTGTTTTTGACCCTTAAAATGGATTTTGAAAATGGGGCCTTAACAAAAAATTGTTCGTATTTATATGATAGAGGAGAAGAATGCATAATATATGTGATATAAAATCAATTTGTAGTCAAAACATATTTATATCTAACATGTAGTGTTAAATTGAGTATTCAAAATACAAAATTTTGAATTATAAACCAACATAGAAATGACATGTGCAATCCTTGGAAAAGGCCATTTACTTTGGTGCCCTTGATTCCTTTGACCATGTTTTCACCATGTAGTAATTATTTTTCTTTTAAATAGCAAGGGTTTCAGGGATGGAATCCAAATTACATCTTGGGTAAATTTTTAAAAACAAGTAGGTAATGTAAGGATTAGATAAGTAGGCAGAATAGGATCGTATAGATAGGCATGGTAAGTTAGACATGTAGATAGTTTGACGCGCCCCCAAGTTCCTTGTTAGACCCAAAAGGGTCCAACTATGTCAAATTGTGGAAGTAGTTGGAACTTGGTGCCGCTCCTAGCTTCCAGCACTAAAAGGGGTAGAGGGGGCGTGCTGAAAGCCCTGGGATTAGACTAGCAAGAGGGACAAACTACTTAGTTATTCGGTCTTGCATCCAAAACCAACCAACAAGTTGGTTAGAACTCATTCTGCACCTTTTTGGTGTTTGGACAAGCCACGGGCAACTTTGGACTCATTTGACTCACCACAGCCTGGACTCGGGGGAAGCCACCGCCTTCCCCCATATAGTATTCTCTTCAACTCTCCATCGCACTTGCATCCAAATGGCTCTTTTTCCCGGGACTCCCAAAGCGGAGTCCCAAAACTGTCTTGATTTAGACTCCTGGGACTTTGGGCATTCATAACTTCTTGCTCCAACCTCCGATTGGGATGAGGTCTGAAGTAAACTTGTAGTCTCCTCCAGAGCTTTTCAATGGTGTGTCGCACTCCACCTGCACACACCGAAATCGGGTCGATTCCCGATTTTTAGTGGTCGGGAGTCAAACTGCCAGTTTGACTCCCGGCCCTTCTTTCGCCCATAACTTGTGCTGTAGATGTCCAAATGGCTTATGCGAGACCATTTTGGATATCTACACTTCAAGAACTTTCCAACGGTATAAAGAACATTTCAATGCAAGGTGTTTTGACCCCTGCAATTGAGTTCTGAGTTTTCGAGAGTCCCGAAGGACTCCCAAGTCCCATTTTAGGAGTGTGAGTGGCGACCTCACACTTCCTTCAAAGTGGGGTTGCGACATAGTTTGACAATTGGTTCAAATTTGGACATGAAGTAGTTTTTGAATTCTTGTTGTTCATATGGGGTTTTGAAAATAAATGGGGCAACATTTCCTCTCCTCCCTAATTTGGTTGTGTATCACTTTTCTTTGCAAGTTTTGAATGTTTTGAAAACGTTAGTTTGTGTGTGGTAGAACATATAAAGGTTAGGTGTAAGAAACTAAAAAGGAATTAAGGTTTGCATAATAAACTATGATCAATACCTGCATGTAGAAAACTAATTAGGATTATTAGTGAAAGTGTTGTTAGTAAATCTAAAAACCAATAATTAAACATCATTTTGATACATGTTTTGAATTTTTTTTTGCATAGAACTAGAAGTTAATACTTACCACTCCCACTTATCATTCAAAAAATGCACAATGAAAACAAATTTGTTCACTTTTGCTTTGAACATTCGTAAATCAAAACTTGAAATGCAAGAATTACAAGATTCAAGGGTTTTAACAATTAGTTTTCCTTGATCTTCTCTACCATGGACTAAACAAGGTTTCATTGACCATGGTTCACTTGGATGGAAAAGTGAAACAAGGATTTTATTTTAGAACTAGCCTCCTAAAAAATGGGGCTTTGATAAAAGAAAATAAAACTAGCTCCTTAATTATAAACATCACCAAATCTTTTTCAAACTACCTTTTGCACAAATCACCCCTAGGGTAAAAACATTTCACTACCAATTTTTTTAAAAAAATTGCTTAAGAGGTAGGGCCAAATTTATTTTTTGTAGGTTGCCTCTCTCCTTTGGCCCCATCTTTCTTTCATTCAATCCACTATTCCACACTTGCCAATGAACAATTTCAATGTGTTTGAAGTGCATAAACCTATTTGCCATCTTTTAGGCTATCATGCCCTTCTTAAATCTTGTAATTGGTGCAAAAAGATAACAAATAACAAATTTCAATTCTTTGAGTTGATTTGAACTTGAACTTACCTTGGAAAAAGATGTGGTGATAGATGCAAAGAATGCCCAAATTGTGATAATGCAACTTTTGGGTTTTCAAAACTTTTTTTTTGTCAACAAAGCCCATTGTTGTGCAACATCCATGGTTATAAAGTTTGTCGCCATTATTGTGCTTATAGCAACAACATAAACTAATGTAGAACCACAATAATCAACTTCCAATGGAGGTTTAGTGGAATAGAATTACTCTTCAAAAGCAACCTCCATGACATCAAACCTTAAACCTAAAAAAAAAACACTAAAAGAAGCTTGATGGTAGCAAATTTAAAGTTTAAAGTTTAAACATGGAAAAGAAAACCGGTTTTTTTTCAACCAATTGCTCCAATTCTTGAATTGCATGTGATAATGCGGTGTGCATTTATAGATTCCTTTCAACTTTGTTTGCAATGATTTCAATAGACACGTCAACATCGAAGGTTCATGCCATTTTAGAAATGCTTTGCATATGGACATCATCATTTAGTAATTTTTATTTCAAATCTTATACAACATTTTATTTCAAAAATAGTCTCACCAATTTTTTGTTATTGTTGAACTTTACATGATCAAGAAAAACAAATTGGTTTTTCTCTACATGTAATGGAGAATGGGATTAAATCACACACTACCTCTTTGTTATATCGGTTCTTTATTGTGTCCTAAACCCTAAACCTTGGGTTAGTGTCTTTCTTTGTACAAAATGTATGTGGAACTCAAGTGAATGTAGCCTTTTTCGTTTGTTGAAATGTTAGTTATGATGTGTCTCTTGCCATGTAAATTACTGTTTGAATGGAATGTCTAATTAAGGAGTATTTATGTTTTTGCAGCAAAGCTTGGAATTGATGTGGTGTCTTCATGATCATTGTTATAAATTGTTTGGATCTCATTTAGCTAAACACCATCGCAGCAAAGAGCATTTTGCATTTCGAGGTATAGCTTTCACTGCTTGAAGACAAATCCTAAATATTGTTACATTAAGTTAAATAATCAAAATGAGACAATTCTTTCACCAAACAACAAGACTACACTAGGTTGGGATTGCGTTCAAAGACAAATTGAAGCAACATGGCTATTACTTGTAGTGAGAAAAGCCCTTGTGTCCAAAACTTCAAGCTTTTGAAAGGAGCAAACTTGATTTTCACAATAAATGATTAACATAAAAACATAATCTCGCCAACATGTGTACACTTGATGGGGTTGCTATTGGTTACATGTGGTCATAATGTGCATTTGGAGATGGAAACAAACCCACATTCAAGCATTATGATTTGCATTATATCAACTCTAACCCACAAGCAAATAAGAGGCTAATTTTGTAGGAGTGACAATGATATCTTCCACATTGCAACTTGTCACAAATATCCATCAACTAGGTTTTATCTAATCTACATCCAACATGTTCAAGTTCATTGTTTAATTCATTTTTTAGCTTTGAGTCCTTGAATGTTCACTTTTGGTTTTACTATGTAGTATGTAAACGAGTCTTAACAACAATATGTCCTTGGTTTAACAATTGTAATAATCATTTTTATTATTCAACCAAATTCCTTGGTTTAACACCTAGATACACCTTGTTTTACCACTGAATATTTGTTTGGCTTGCCATTGTGGCTTATTAATTTCAAGCATATAATGTGGACAAGCTTACATTAATGTTGGTCCATTTATTTGCTAATAGTCATTTTTGTTTCTTAAAACCATTATGCCACTATAGTGCACTACTAGAAATCTAGTCACTATGCAATTGGCATGCAACTAATTATCATTTGCAACTATCTTGGTCATGTTTCCAATTACAAATTTGGTATTGTATAATTTTTGGGCCATATGGTTGTGTGCAACTAACATGCAACTAAATGTGTACAACATGGACACGTGTCATAAAAATAATGGCCTAAATTTATACATACTTAAATTACTATACTTAATATATCTACATAGATTATATATAATAGTTTTATGTACCTTTAGTACTAAGGTTAACCCCATGTTAACTTAGGTTAGCCTAAACTAACCTAAGTTTAAATAACCATGGTTAAACTAACCTAGGCTAAATAAACAAAAAAGTTAAACTAACCATGGTTAATTAAGATAAACTAAATTAAATCAAGTTAAATTAAGCATGGCTAAATTAAGCAAAAAAAAATGGCTAAAATAAATTAAACTAAATTCAATTCGGCTAAACTAACCATAATTAAATTAAGTTAAGCTAAAATAATTATGGCTAAATTAAATTAAGATAAAATTAACCATGGTTAAATTTATTAGGCTAAAATGATTATGGCTAAATTAAATTAAATTAAATTAAACCATGGTTTAAATATGTTTTATTTTATTTTATTTTGTAATATTTTTTCAAAATAAATTAATATGATAATTTAAAATTTTATTATAATTACAGTGATAATGATATATATATATATACTCAATAGGTATTAAATAATCATAATTATTTAAAAATATCCTATAATCATCTTTGACATGCAAAAAAAAAGGAGTAATGAAAAATTAACAAGAAGAAAAATAAGTTTTCCAAGTTACAAAACGTTTTGTTTTTTGTTTTTTTCTTTAAACCCCTCCTATTTTCAAACCTCATAATTTTCTTATTTCTTATTCATTTTAAATGATTTAAAGTGTTATAGGAGTGCCACCTGAAGTCCTACAAATCACATTGGAACTCTAATAGCAATAAAACAACATAAAATGAACTTTCTAGGTGTTTAAGAAACCGGCCTTTGTAGTGTTCAATAAAAAAAATTTGGAGTTTTTTACCCCCTTTATTTTGGGGGGCCATAACTTTTTCATTTCTAATCTGTTTTCAACAATTTTTAGTGTGTTAGATGCACCAAGAGGAGGGCTTCAAGTTTGTTTTGCACACCAAAAACAATAGAACCCTCCCCTGGCAAGTATAATATAATAAAATAGTTGCATCTAATGTGCAACTAAGTTGGTTCATGAGGTTTGCAATGGAATGTTTTAACCCATATCCTTTGGCTTCAAATTCTATTTGGCTCAGTATATAAGTATGAGCAATAGCTATGTGGTAGCCAAATATTAAATGCCATTGGGGATGAGTGATTGAAAAAAGCTTGACCCTTATGAAATGGTTAAACCTAAAAATAAAATCGGATTATTTTAAACCTACCTATATAACCTAAGCTTAGCTACTTTTCAACCTATTTGCATACCTAAGTAAACCTACTTAATAGGGTTTAATTATTACCTATCTACCTACGCACCACGTGTCAACATCTTATTAGCCATAAATCGAACGATTTAAATTTCATTGATTAATATTTAAAATTTAAAAATAGGTGGGCTTTGATTTCCACGTGTCACCATATAATTGGTGTTAAAATGAACACGTGTCAAATGGTCAATGAATGTTCCATGGTGTGCCACGTGTCATCCTAGTGGCAGAAACTTTAATGATTAAAATTAATCCAATGAATTTCTAATTTTGAAAACACAAAAAATTTAAATAGTGACATGTGTCCACAAACTAGTTGTTTAATTTTTAAACATGTGTCATATTTTGATTAGTTGCATTGTAGTTGCAAGGAGAGTTGCACATAAGGTGCAACTACATTTGGATTTGTATGTATGTATGAACATGTATATTAACACCATATATACATGTTGCATACGTCAAAATGTCATGTGCAACTTGTCTTATGCAACTACACATATTTATAGTTGCATGTGTCACATGCAATTGAATTTTAGTTGCAAAACCCAAAAAATTTAGTAGTGGTGCTTGTCCAAGCACTATGGCTTCTTTTCTAGCACAAAGGTTCATTCCAATAATGGTGGTCAACTATTTTTCCATAAGTGATTGTGCTTCATGAAATAGTTACAATTACCCCTAGTGCTTGTCTAAGCAATGTGGCTTCTTTCTAGCACATTAAAGTAAGGATCCATTCCTTTGCTAGTAGTTAGTTTAATTTTTAAAATTACTTCCACCACCCATGGTGCTTATCCCACCATTGTGTCTTGTTTTCAAGCACTTAATCTCCTTCCATTAGTGAGGGTCCACTTGTTTATAGGTAGTCAATGTGCTTATTAGAACCACTTCAGCACCCATACTTCTTGTTTCACCATTATGACTTCTTTTCAAGTGCTTAGTGTCTTTTAATTGGTTGTGGTCCACTCCTTTGCCAATAATCATTGTGCTTCCTAAAACTAGGTCTGCCACCCATAGTGCTTGACCAACCCTATGGCTTCTTTTGAAGCACATCAGGTCTTTTTACTAGTGGTATTCCACTTTTTTTAAAAGGCTTGTGCTTCCTAGAACCATAACCACAAGCCACAATGCTTGTCACAACACTATGGATTCCTTTCAAAGTCCTTCTATGAATGGTGATCCCCTTTCTTTGGTAGTACTCATAGTGCTTTCTTAAAGCACTGCCATCACCCAATGTCATTGGCTTAGGATTATGGCTCAATTTGATGCACCTAGTTATCCCATTTTCAATTTTATTGAAAGGAAATGGGATTTTAGATCATACGACACATGCTGTAGTTTTGTTGTGGGTAAAACTTTTGCTTGAAATATTAATTGGTGAATTGAATGTATGGTTCATGATATGATATATTCAAAGATTTATCTTTGAACACCTTTTACTATGGCATACCTATCCCCTAAAATTATATTTGCATTAACTTTTGTAAATTTTAGGACATGTTTTCAATTTAGATATGGTGTGTTTGTGTTGAAATTGTAGGTCTAGTTCCCATGGCCAACAAAAGGGCAAGTCTTGAAGAGGTTGCCAAAAATTTATTAAGGCAAAACCTAGTATTGACCTTGGTGATGGAGCAAGTGATGAAGTTGACGAGGATGAACTAGAAGAAGAACTCTGAAAAGAAAAAAACTATAAATAAAAACAAGCATCACGAGCATGAATTGCTACAACAAATCAAGAAGTTAAATAATTGTTACAACTTTCAAACTCTGGATCAATTGGACTGTCAAAAAGTAGTGGTGTTGGATGTAACACTACATACATTCTTAAGGGGGAGACATGTTCAATAGCAATGTTGGCTAGAAATGCACTTTTGCACCTAGTTCGTGACTTATTTGGTTCTGAGTTGGGGGTTCAACAGAAAGAATAGAAAAGATGTTTGGACATGAATTAATGAAACCAATGTTACCCATTTTTTTGTCCAACCTTGTTGAAACAAAACAAAATAATCTTATTGTTGAGGCCATCAAATCTGGAGTTTCCACACACATAACAAGCAACCACACTACTAAACACAATGTGGCAAGGAGTTTTTGGGCACCTTGGTCACCATTACCTTGGTCTCTAATAAGGACACAAGTGCCAAAATGGCGGCAAAAAATCTTGGGCTTTCAAGGAAATGTGTTTATTGAAGTTTACAATGACGTCTTCAAATTGAAAATGGTGCATTGGACTTTTGGATTGACATAAAAAAACAGTAAAAATCTTTTGCACTTTCAACAGAAACAAAAGCTTTTATTATATAATGGTGGAGGGTGAAAGCATGGTAAAGTGTATAGTTAAAAGTACTTGCCAATCTACTTGTCAATTGAACAAAAAGTAGGACCAAAACCCATCACAAAATTGCTATACATTCAATCTTTTTAGTTGAATTATAAACAACAAGATACTTTTTCATTATTATGCATTAACTTTTAAAACCTACTTTTTGTAGTGTAAGATTTGATTCAAGTATGTGTCAAGTATATTCTACCAAAAAGAAAATAGAATTTTTTTTTGGTGATGCCCTTGAATATACAATGATCTTTATGTTATAACTTCACACACATTTTGACCAGTCAATTTCAAACCTACTTATTCCCTACTTTTATTATTCCAAAGTTTTTGAAAATTTGTAGTTGATTTACAATAAACTCAATTGAGGGCTCAATAGTTTCAAAATGAAATTTAAGTAAAATTTGAATCTACTTTCTTGTGTTTTCGTGAAAAACTACCTTTTTCTTAACTTGATATTTTTTCAACAATTATATATATATATTTTACCATGCTTTCACCCTAGACTATGGAAACAATTGTGTTTCTTGAGCAAATGAGAGTATGCATAAAAATACTTGGTAGGAAGCAAATTATAGAACATCCCACCCATTTCTTGCATGAGTCCCAAGTAAAAAAACTTTCAAAGCTTTAATATGCTCTTGCAACCATTTGTAAGTGTTGCCAAAACTTTAGGATTGTACATAACAAAAACAAATTTGTTCAATTTGTTTTGTTTCATGACTTTTACTTTGCTTTGTTTTAATTTTCATGGCTTTGCTTTAGTTTATTTTGAATGTGCTTCATTGTGTTCTCAAGCTTGTTAAGTAATTATTCATACTCACATATGACTTTGATTGAATAAAGCATGTGTAATGTAGCTAAACTACTTCACTACCTTCAAGGAGAAAGACCCTAATGTCTCCATTAAACTCACAAGTTTCACCCATTTGAAACCATGGTTTGTGAAGCACATGAAATAGTGGAACACGTATTTTTGTTGCTACCACATTAAACTAGTGGAACAAAAAATTGGCCTATACAACATGCACTCCAAGACTAGCGGTATTCATGTTAATTGTGCATGTAGATGTGTAGATGTTTGTTGCCCTATAGATGCTCAAGATGTGGGCAATTGCTATGCCAATCAAATTACATTTGCAAGGTTGGTTGACTTGTCTAATTCTATTCTTTGTCCCAAACTAGTTGGTGATGAGTGGTATAAGCGAAATTGCTTAATGGGTGATTATTCATCACGTGGAATCAACACAATAAAGGTCTACCCCACTGAAGAGCTTCTTTGTGTTTCAAGAATGGTGTAATGGTGACGATACACAAAGGTAGTTATTGGCCAGAAGGACAATGGTGATGATTGAAAAGTGATGCAACTACAGTACATGGATATTCTAGCTTCCAAGCTCTTGGACTATCTCCATACAAGATTGAAAGAATTTGTCACCCATGACTTTGTGGCAAAATGGCAAGACAAGGTGCAAACACTCCTTACCCATACATACATTTTATCCTTGTTTATACTTCAATTGGAATCTATGTGCATCTAGTTAGGGCAATAATTTAGTTTTTGCACTAATACTCATTATTGGCAATAATATGAATGTTCAATATTGAACAATCATTTGGTAATCCTTTATTAGCATGGTACTTAGGTCTAGTTATTGAATAGGGTGGACAATCCTTATAGAATCCTTGAACAAGATAGTCCAAGGAGGTAGATAGTTTTGGAATGGTGCAACTTGAAGTTAAAAGTGGACAATCCTTAAACAATTCCTAAATATGATAGTCCTTAAAAATAGGCCAGTCTTTAAAAATGGACAGTCATTGAATAGTGTAGTCTTTAGAAGTGGATAATCTTTGAATAGGGCAATCCTTAGAAGTGGACACTCTTTAGATGATCCTTTAATTATGTTTTCACATTGATAGGTTATTGGTTTTTAAAAATAGGAATTCAAATATTTTTTGAACAATATTCCTAATGACACCATTCTTTCATGCATAGACTTTTTTTTTAAAAATGCATTCAAAACTCAGAATGAGGTCTAGGACATGCACTAATATAATTTTTAGATTACCATTTTGGTGCATATCACCTACATAGTTAACCTCAAGTTCAACCCAACCAATCCTCAAAGTTCTCAAATTATAAAGGAAATTCATTACTACATTAGTGATGACAAGACTCATGATAGCCTTTTTGTGTAGCATGCTTTAACCTTGCACTAGGGCTACTTGCAAACTAAGGGATGTTGGCCAAAACATCATGTGATTTGGAGTGATGGGTGCATTGCTTAGTTTAAGTTTGCTTGAGCATGGTATTTTGTTGCACAGTTTCCACATTTAACTATTTGTTAGGAGAGGCTAGAGGGGATAGACATGTATTGGAACTACTTTGCCAATGGTCATGGCAAGGGCAAAATTGATGGTGCTGGTGCCCTTTTGAAGCACAAGATTCATAAGGAGTAAATTAAGCCACATGCATGCAAGCTACAAAATGCAAAAGATGTTGTCACCTTTTGTAAAAAAAAAAAACAAGTATATCTCCAAAACCTATTATCAATTATTTGCATCCATTCTTGACTAGTATTTTTTTCGAATCAAAATTGCCATTATTGTGATTTTAGTGGGTGAAATCAGGGGCCTTTGGTCCTCCTTTGTTAGAAGCAACAATTGGTCCTTTAAAAAAAATAATGATAGTCATTTTTCAATCATCTAAGTTGTTCATATAATCCTTGGGGTCTAATCCTTGGTACAATCCTTGTATATGTGGTCCTTTTTCAAGTGGGCAATTGTTTGTACAATCCTTAGATAGTCCTTTGCATCAAGGAACAATTGGTCCCTCTTTTTTGTAATGAAAACCACATGGACATGTGCTTCCTAGTCCTTTTTCAAGTGGGCAATTCTTTGTACCTATCCTTAGTCCTTTGCATCAAGCAACAATTGGTCCTTTTTTTATAGTGAAAACCACATGGAAATGTGCTTGCTAGTCCTTTTTCAAGCGGGCAATTCTTTGTACCTATCCTTAGATTGTCCTTTGCATCAAACAAGAATTGGTCCTTTTTTTAAAATAATGAAAACCACATGGAAAATGTCCTTGCTAGTCCTTTTTCAAGTGGGCAATTCTTTGTATAGTCCTTAGATAGTCCTTTGCATCAACCAACAATTGGTCCATTTTTTTAATAATGAAAACCACATGGAAATGTGCTTGCTAGTCCTTTTTCAAGTGGGTAATTTTTTGTATAGTTCTTAGATGTCCTTTGCATCAAGCAAGAATTGCTCTTTTTTTTTCAATAATGAAAACCACATGGAAATGTGCTTGCTAGTCCTTTTTCAAGTGAGCAATTCTTTGTATAATCCTTAGATAGTCCTTTGCATCAAACAACAATTGGTCCTTCTTTTTTATAGTGAAAACCATATGGAAATGTGCTTGCTAGTCCTTTTTCAAGTGGGCAATTTTTTGCACAGTTCTTAGATTGTCCTTTGCATCAAGCTAGAATTGGTCCTTTTTTAAAAATAATGAAAACCATATGGAAATGTGTTTGCTAGTCCTTTTTCAAGTGGGCAATTCTTTGTACAATCCTTTGATAGCCCTTTGCGTCAAGCAATAGTTGGTCCTTTTCAAAAATAATGAAAACCACATGGAAATGTGTTTGCTAGTCCTTTTTCAAGTGGGCAATTCTTTGTACAATCCTTAGATAGTCCTTTGCGTCAAGCAACAATTGGTCCTTTTCAAAAATAATGAAAACCACATGGGAATGTGTTTGCTAGTCCTTTTTCAAGTGGACAATTCTTTGTACAATCCTTAGATAGTCCTTTGCATCAACCAACAATTGGTCCTTTTAAAAAATAATGAAAACCATATGGAAATGTGCTTGCTAGTCCTTTTTCAAGTGGGCAATTTTTTGCACAATTCTTAGATTGTCCTTTGCATCAAGCTAGAATTGGCCCTTTTTTTAAAATAATGAAAACCACGTGGAAATGTGTTTGCTAATCCTTTTTCAAGTAGGCAATTCTTTGTACAATCCTTAGATAGTCCTTTGCATCAAGCAACAATTGGTCCTTTTCAAAAATAATGAAAACCACATGGAAATGTGTTTGCTAGTCCTTTTTCAA
>Ga0116227_10012875_pt1 | contig 13412 bp, 14 predicted proteins | sample S1TSphgellanicum_FD_89693 | JGI IMG/M metagenome (GOLD analysis project Ga0116227, IMG submission 89693) | Host-associated microbial communities from peat moss isolated from Minnesota, USA - S1T2_Fb - Sphagnum magellanicum MG | ecosystem: Host-associated > Plants > Peat moss > Unclassified...
ATCGGGCAAAAGGATTCGTCATGAAGATTCGCAACAGCCTGAAGTCGCTCAAGGACCGCCACCGCGACAACCGCGTGATCCGTCGTCGCGGCCGGACCTATGTGATCAACAAGACCCAGCGTCGGTTCAAGGCCCGTCAGGGCTGAATCCGAAACGTCCTGCAAAGGGCGTAATCCTGTTGTGGGATGCTGATGCCCCCGCCCAAAAGGCGGGGGTTCGGTCGTTTACAGGGTCATGAAATGGCGCAAGTCGATGCAGTGGTCTGGGATATCGGCCGCGTGCTGGTGCAGTGGGATTTCCCGCGCATCTGGCGCGATGTCATCCCCGACGCCGACGAACGCGCGGCGTTCACGTCGACCGTGGTCAGCGAGGCCTGGCATTTCCGCCACGATTGTGGCGAGCCGATGGCCGATCTGGTCGCCGAACGCGTCGCGGCATTCCCCGAACATCGCGCGCTGATCGAACGGTATCAGACCCACTGGCTGTTGTCGGTGCCCGGACCGATCGAGGGCACCCATCGCTTGATCGAACGGCTGTCCGCACGGGGCGTGCCGCAGTTTTCGATCACCAATTTCGGGGCGGACGCCTTTGCGCTGTTCCGCCCGACCTTTCCGATTCTGGGCCACCTGGCCGACATCGTCGTGTCGGGCGAGGAACGGCTGATAAAGCCCGACGCGGCGATCTATGATCTGGCTGCCGCGCGATTTGGCCATGATCCGGCACGCATGCTGTTCATCGACGACAACGCGGCAAACATTGCCGCCGCCCGCGCGCTCGGCTGGCAGGTGCACCACTTTATCGGTGACGCGACGACGCTTGAGGCGGATCTCGTGGCGTCGGGTTTGCTTTAGCGCGGGCCCGAACCGGAACCCGCTTGACCATGCACCTTATATAGTGCAAAAAACAGTCCTTGGTGCCGGATAACGCGCAGCGTATCGAACTGGTATTTTACCAGACCGATGCAGGCAATGTGCCCGCTCGAGACTGGTTGCTTGGTCTGTCACAATCCAATCGCCGGGAAATCGGTCAGGATTTGCAGCGAGTCCAGTTTCGCTGGCCGGTTGGCATGCCCTTGGTCCGCCCGATGGGCAGAGGACCGAAGTGCGGACGGGCTTGCCGGATGGCGCGATTGCCCGCGTGCTGTTCTGCTTCCATCAAGGTGAACTTTACGCGCTGCACGCGTTCATCAGGAAATCGCAGAAAACGCCTTCAGCGGATTTGGAATTGGCGCGAAAACGGCAGAAAGAGGTTGAAAATGGCTGATAACATGCATCGCGGCCCGACGCTGGACAGCTTCCTCGAAGAGGAAGGCGTTCTTGCGGAATTCCAGGCGAAAGCGATCAAGGAGGTCATCGCCTGGCAACTCGCCGAAGCGATGCGCGAGCGAAAGCTCAGCAAGAAGCGGCTGGCGCTGCTGATGCATACCAGCAGGACGCAAGTTGACCGCGTGCTTGACCCTAACGATGGCAATGTGACGATCGAAACCTTGCAGCGCGCGGCTGCCGTCGTTGGACGCAGGGTCCAACTCGCGCTCATCTGAGGTCGCCCATGCCCAAGATCGATTTTGCCGCTGTCATCACCCGCAAGGGTTCGGCCTATCCGCCGCCCTATGACGCGGCTTGCGCCAGCCGGTCACGCCATAAACTGGGCGATGCCGGTGGCTTGACCGGATTCGGGGTCAATTTGATGCATCTGCCGCCCGGCGGTTGGTCGAGCCAGCGGCATTGGCACAGCCACGAGGACGAATTTGTCTATATCGTTGCCGGCGAAGTGGTGCTGATCGAGGACGAGGGCGAACAGATTCTGGTGGCGGGCGATTGCGCTGCGTTTCCCGCCGGCGACGGCAATGGCCACCACCTGGTCAATCGCAGCACCGAAGTCGCGATCTTTCTGGAAATCGGCGCGCGCGATCCCGCCGATCGCACGACGTATTCCGACATCGACATGATGAGCGGTGACGTCGACGGCCATTACGTGCGCAAGGATGGCAGCCCGATCAGCGAAATCTCTCGTCCATAGCCGGGCTCGCCCCGATGGGTGGCACGACGAAACGAGAAAAATCGGTTCGGCTGGCTGTAAGTGTCCTCGCCCAGCATGGCGACCGTGCCGACCCCCGCCGCGCGCAGCCGTTCGGCGACATAGCCTTCGAGATCGAACCAGCCGTGCCCCGCGCGCCCGGCGTGGAAAAAGCGGGCGTTGGCGGCATCGGCCTCGACAAAGCGGCGTTCGAAGCCGTCGTCGACTTCATAGCTTTTCTGCGCAATGCACGGCCCGACCACGGCGGCAATCCGCGTGCGCCGCGCACCCAGTGCTTCCATCGCGGCGATCGTCGCGTCGGTCACGCCGGCCAACGCACCTTTCCACCCGGCATGGGCGGCGCCCACCACCCCGGTTGTGGCGTCGTGGAACAGTACCGGCGCGCAATCGGCGGTCAGGATGCCGAGCAAAACTCCGCGCCGATCGGTCACCAAGGCATCGCCATGCGGGCGTTCCGCCTCGGGCCAGGGCTCGGTGACGGTCACCACATCGGCCGAATGGAACTGGTAGACGCAGGCCAGCCGCGCCCCGGGCAGGACCGCAGCAACCGCCCGGTCACGGTTTTCGGCGGTGGCGGCCGGATCGTCCTCGCTGCCCCAGCCGACATTGAGCCCGGCGTGCATTCCCGCGCTGACCCCGCCGCGCCGGCCGAGAAAGCCGTGCACGGCGCCGGCCAGCGCGGGATGCGTCAGGACCTCTACAGTCATCCCTCCAGACTCTTGCCCACTTGTTCGCGGACGTCGCGCGACAGCGTGGTTTGCGCGGCGATGCGTTCCAGTTCGGCGCGCATCAGGGCGGCGCGGGCCGGTTCGATCTTGCGCCAGCGGCCCAGCGGCGGGACGAATCGCGCCGCGACATTGCCGTTGATCGGATCGAGCGCCAGGATCAGGTCGGCAATCAGGCGATAGCCTTCGCCATCGGCGCCGTGGAACGCGGCGGTGTTGGCGGCAAACGCCATGTACAGCGCACGCACCCGGTTGGGGTTGGTCAGGGTGAAATCGGCGTGGCGGGCCAGCGCCTTGACGTGATCGATCGCATGCGGATGCAGCGATCCCGCCTGCAACGAGAACCACTTGTCGATGACCAGCGGATTGTCGGCAAACCGGTCGTGGAAATCGGCCAGCGCCGCCTCGCGTTCCGGCCCGTCGAGCCCGCACAGCACCATCAGCGCGCCTTGCCGGTCGGTCATGTTGTCGGCTGCGGCATATTGCGCAGCGGCGCGGCGGATCGCTTCGGCGGGATCGGCCGCCGCGAGATAGACCAGCGCTTGCGTCTTCAGCTTGCGCGCGCCGCGCGCGGCGGCGTCCAGGCTATAGGGGACGGCCCGCGTGCGATCATGCACTGCGCGAAATTGCGTCGCCAGGCTGGCGCCCAGCCAGGCTTTCAACGCTTCGCGCTCGGCCCGCACCCGGCCCGGGTCGACCGGACTCAACTGTTCGGCCAGATAGGCCTCACCCGGCAGGATGACGAGTTCGCCGCGCATCAGGTCATCAAGCGCGGGATCGGCCAGCACCGCCGCAAACGCCTCGCCGATGGCCGCGCGCCCGGCGGCGCGGTCGGTGTCGGACAGCCGGTCGGTAACGGCAGCGACGAGATGCTGTACCACCAGTTGCTGCATCGCTTCATAGCGGGCGAACGGATCGTCGTCGTGCGCCGCCAGAAACACCAGGTCGGCGTCGGGCGTCGGGTTGTGGATCGCCACCGGCGCAGAAAAGCCCCGGTTGATCGACAGCACCGGCCGCGTGGCGATCCCGCCAAAGGTAAAGGTCTGTTCCGCTTCGTTCAGCACCAGCAAATGCTCGCCGCCGTGGCGCCCGGTGGCAGGGTCGAACAGCGCCGCGCGCAATGGGATGACCATCGGCGCCTTGTCGGGCTGGCCCGGCGTCGGCGGCACGGTCTGTTTCAGCGTCAGCGTGACGGTGTCGTCCGCGTGGGTCAGCGCGACTTCGACGCGCGGCGTGCCGGCCTGGGCGTACCAGCGGCGGAACTGCGTCAGGTCCAGCCCGGCGCCGTCCTCGATCGCCTTGACGAAATCCTCGCACGTCGCCGCTTCGCCGTCATGGCGGTCGAAATAGAGGTCGGTGCCGCGCCGGAACGCTGCGCTGCCGGCCAGCACGGTCATCATGCGAATGACTTCGGCCCCCTTGTTATAGACCGTCGCGGTATAGAAGTTGCTGATTTCCTGATAGGAATCGGGCCGGATCGGATGCGCGAGCGGACCCGAATCCTCGGGGAACTGCGCCGCGCGCAAAATGCGCACGTCTTCGATGCGTTTGACCGGGGGCGATCCGTGATCGGCGCTGAACTGCTGATCGCGCAGGACGGTAAAGCCTTCCTTCAGCGACAACTGGAACCAGTCGCGGCACGTCACCCGGTTGCCCGACCAGTTGTGAAAGTATTCGTGCGCGACCACGCCTTCGATCGCGTCATAATCGCCATCGTTGGCGGTTTCCGGATCGGCCAGAATGTACCGCGTGTTGAACACGTTCAGGCCCTTGTTCTCCATCGCGCCGGCGTTGAAATCGGACACCGCGACGATGTTGAACACATCGAGATCGTATTCCCGGCCATAGACCTGTTCGTCCCACGCCATCGATGCGATCAGGCTGCGCATGGCGTGGCCGGTGCGGCTTTCATCGCCCGGCCGGACCCAGATCGCCAGATCGACCTTGCGGCCCGATTGCGTGGTAAAGTGATCGCGGCTGGCGACCAGATTGCCCGCGACCAGCGCGAACAGATACGAAGGCTTTGGCCAGGGGTCGTTCCATTGCGCCCAATGCGTGCCGTCGGCATTGTCGCCCTGCGCGACCGGGTCGCCGTTTGACAACAGCACCGGGAACTGTGCCTTGTCCCCCTGCATGCGCACGGCATAGCGGCTGAGCACATCGGGCCGGTCGGGGAAAAAGGTGATGCGGCGAAAACCTTCGGCCTCGCACTGGGTGCACAGCATTCCGCCCGACGCATACAGACCCGACAGTTGCGTGTTGGCAACGGGATTGATCACCGTTTCGATCGTCACCGCGTGGGCGTCGCCCGGCAGGGTGATCACCAGATCGTTGCCGTCCATTTCCCACGCATTGTGAATGTGGCCATCGACCAGCAGCGTCGCCACCGCGATCCCGTCGCCATTCAGCCGCAACGGTGCGCCCGGCGTCTGGCGCGCGACCTGCAATGTGGATCGCACTTTCGTCGCGTCGAGCGACAGCGCGAAATCGAGATCGATTGTCGGCACCAGCCAGTCGGGCGGCTGATAATCCAGCCTGCGAATGACGTGGGGTGCTGCGGCGGGGGTGCTGGACATATCGTTCATGTCGCCAATGTAGGGATTCTGGCGCCCATGGCCAATGGTAAAGGCTACTGCTCGACCGGTTTCGGCTTGACTTGCCCCCCCGCTCACCCGCACGGCAGGCGCCGGGGAAAATCGATACAGGGGTCTTTGATGAAGGCGTGCGCGGCGATCACGGCAGGCTTTGCCACGCTTATTCCATCGCTGGCCGGTGCGGCACCGTTCGATGTCGATCACGCCACCGCGCTGTATCTTGCCACGCTCAGTCCGGCGGCCCGGGCGCGATCGGATGCCTATTTCGACGGCGGAATCTGGCTGAATTTCGTCGGCTCGCTGGTCACCGTGCTGGCCTGCTGGCTGATCCTGCGATCAGGGCTGCTCGTGCGGTTGCGCGATGCGATGCGGCGGCAGGGCTGGCGCCCCTGGGTGGTGATGCTGAGCGTCGCGGCGCTGTTTCTGGTGGCGCTCACGCTGCTCGAACTGCCGTGGTCGATCTATGTCGATTTTCTGCGCGAGCGCCGCTTTGGCCTGATGAACCTCGGTTTTGGCGGCTGGCTGGGGGAGCAGGCGATGTCCGCGTTGCTGACCGTGGTGTTCGGCGGGCTGGCGCTGACCGCCATCAACGCCGTCATGCGCGGCTTTCCGCGCACCTGGTGGCTGGTTGGAGCGGGCGTGGTCGGTATCATGATCGCGGTGTTCAGCCTGTTGGCCCCGGTGGTCATCATGCCGCTGTTCAACACTTATGACGAATTGCCGGCCGGCCCGTTGCGAGACCGGATCGTGGCGATGGCGGCGGCCAACCACATTCAGGCCGATCACATCTATATCTACGACGCCTCGCGCCAGAGCGACCGGATTTCAGCCAATGTGTCGGGCGTCGGCCCGACCGTGCGAATCAGCCTGACCGACAATCTGTTCAAACAGAACAGCGTGGCCGAGGCAGCAGCCGTCGTCGGGCACGAAATGGGCCACTATGTCCTTGGGCACGTCCGGCACGCGATCGTGGGCATCGCCGTGCTGTCCGGGTTGCAGTTCTGGCTGTTGGCGCGATGGGGGCCGGGCGTGATCGCGCTGGGCGGATCTCGGCGCGGGGTGCGCGGGCTGGACGATCCGGCGGCGCTGCCGGTGCTGGTCGGGCTGTTTACGCTGCTGGGCCTGCTGTTCCTGCCCGTAAGCAACGGGCTGGTGCGGTTTGACGAGAGCGAGGCCGATGCCTTTGGCCTCGATGCCGCGCGCGAGCCCGACGGCTTTGCGCTGGCGGCGATGAAGCTGTCGACCTATCGCAAGATTTCCCCCCCGGCGCTGGAAGAGGCGCTGTTCTATGACCACCCGTCCGGCCGCACGCGCGTCCACGCGGCGATGCAGTGGAAAAAGGACCATGTGCCGGGTGCGACCGAAGTCGTGCCGCCGCCGCTGCCCGATCCGGCGGGGCACTGATGGACCTGTTTGTTTTCGGCATGGGCTACAGCGCCGGCGTCATGGCGCAGCGGTTGCGTCAACAGGGTTGGCGGGTCGATGGCACCGGGCGCGGCGGGACGATCGCGTTCGATGACACCGCTGCGGTTCACGCCGCGCTGGCCCGCGCCGGCCACGTCCTGTCAAGCGTGCCGCCGGGGCGCGACGGCGCCGATCCGGTGCTGGCACACTATGGCGCGGCGTTGTGCAGCCCGTGGATCGGGTATCTGTCCTCGACCGGGGTCTATGGCGATTGCGGCGGCGCCTGGGTCGATGAAACGGCACCGACCGGGCTGGGGCGGCGCACGGCGCGCAGCGACGCCGATCTGGCGTGGCAGGCGCTGGGCGCGCGGGTGTTTCGCCTGCCCGGCATCTATGGTCCGGGGCGGAGTGCGTTCGACCGGTTGCGCGACGGCACCGCGCGGCGATTGATCGCGCCGGGGCAGGTGTTCAGCCGGGTCCATGTCGATGACATTGCCACCGGGGTGATCGCCGGGCTGGCGGGGCCGCCGGGAGTGTACAACATCGCCGACGACGAACCCTGCGACGCCAACGCCGTGATTGAAGAGGCGGCGCGGTTGCTGGGGCTGGCGCCGCCGCCGCTGATCCCGCTCGACGCAGCCGATCTGTCGCCGATGGCGCGGGCGTTCTATGCGGAAAATCGCCGGGTTGCGAATGGCAAGGCGCGGCGCGTGCTGGGCTGGCGCCCGCGCTTTCCCACTTACCGTGAAGGGCTGCGCGATCTTAACGCGACGACCAGTCCGGCCAGCGACAGCGCTGCACCGGCGACATTGAGCGCCGACCAGCGATAGCCTTCGAACGCGGTCGACAGCAGCATTGCGATCACCGGCACCAGCACCCCGTTATAGGCGGCGCGCCCCGGCCCCATTTCGCGCAGCAACAGGTTGTACAGCGGAAAGGTCAGCACCGACCCGATCAATGCCAGATAGGCGACGCTGCCGACGTACTTTGGCGACCAGTCGAACACCGGCGGCCCGGACAGCACCCACGCCACGATGAAATCGGCACTGGCGCCAATCAGAAAGGCCCAGGCCAGCAACATCGCCGCCGGCACCCGCCGTACGACCTGGGCTGCCTGCAGGACATTGCCCGTCGATGCAAAGATCAGCGCCAGCACGGTCATCGCCGCGCCCAGCGGAACGTCGCTGCCGACCGGCGCCGCATGGTATTCGTGGACCATCAACAGCACGATGCCGCCCAACGCGATCAGCGATCCCAGGACAAATCCGCGCGTGACCGGGGTGCCGAGAAAGATCCGGCTGAACACGGCATTGGGCACCAGCAGCAACGCGAACACCACCGCCACCAGCCCGGATGTCAGGTGCGATTCGGCGCGATAGACGAATTGAAAATTGCCGCAGAACAGGCTGATCCCGATCAGCCCGGCGTGGATCAGCACCGGGCGTTCGGGCACCAGCGCGCCGATGCGGATGTCACCGCGCACCAGCCCCAGCGCAAACATGCCCGCCGCCGCGCCGGCAAAACGCCAGGTCACCGACCAGCTTGGCGGCACCGGCCCGATCTGGCCCTTGATGACCAGCCAGGTCGATCCCCAGACCAGCGCAGTCACGACAAACGCCACAATCACGCGCGGGTCGGTGTCGGGCGGGCGTTCGCCTTGGCTGTGCGCGACGCTCACAGCGCGGCGATGGCGCGCGCCAGTGCGGCAACATGCGTCGGGTCGCTGTTCCAGGCGGTTACCAGACGCGCCGCGCCGGGGGCACCCGCCGGGGCATTCCAGTCGTAGAAATCAAAACCTGCCGCGCGCAGTGCCGCCGCCTCGGCCGGGGACACCACCAGAAACACTTCGTCGGCCTCGACCGGGTGAAGCAGCCGGTCGCCCGCTGCAATGGCCAGTTCGGTGGCGGCGGCATTGGCGGCACGCGCATTGTCGAGCCACAAGTCGCCATCCAGCAGCGCCAGGATCTGCGCCGCCAGATAGCGTCCTTTGGATTGCAGATGCCCGGCCCGCTTGCGCGCGCGGCGGACGGTGTCGACCAGTGCGTCCGCCCGACCTTCGCCAAAGAACACGATCGCCTCTGCCCCCAGCCCGCCGTTCTTGACAAAGCCAAAGCTTAACGCGTCGACCCCGGCATCGGCAGTCACGGCTGCCGGATGACAGCCGAGATGCGCCACGGCATTGCCAAACCGCGCGCCGTCCATGTGCAGCCACAAGTCGCGGTCACACGCCAGCGCGCCGATCGCGGCGACTTCGTCAGGCGTATAGACCCGGCCGTATTCGGTCGACTGGGTGATGGAAATCGCGTGCGGCTGGACGCGGTGGACATCGTCGCGGATCGGCGCGATCGCGGCGGTGATCGTTTCCGGCGTCAGCTTTGCGCCATCGCCTTCGGCCAGAATCAGCTTGGCGCCATGGGTGTAAAACCCCGGCGCGCCGCCCTCGTCGGTTTCGATATGCGCCTCGCGGTGGCACACCACCCCGCCATAGGGGGGCACCATCGCCGCCAGCGCCAGGCAATTGGCAGCAGTCCCCGTCGCGACCCACAATGCCGTCGCCGGCCGGCCGAACAGATCGCTGAACGCGGCATCGAGCCGTTGCGACAGGTGATCGCCGTCATAGCCATGGTCGGGCGCGTCCGCAGCGGCCATCGCGGCCCAGACACGGGGGTGGACAGAAGCGGCGTTGTCAGAGAAGAATTTCATGGGCCCGACGCATGGGGCGCGATCGCGCGCCGGTCAAGCGGGTGAAAAGGACATGCGATGACCGACCTGACAATCACCCACCACGTAACGCCACGCGGCGGCGAATTCGTCGCGACGCTGCCCGACACGGCGGCAACCGGGCAATTGACGTACATCGCCCAAGGATCGGTGCTGATCGCCGATCACACGCTCGTGCCCTCCGCCATCGGCGGACGCGGCGTGGCGGCCCGGCTGGTCGATGCCCTGATCGACCACGCCCGCGCCAACGGCCTGCGCATCGTCCCGCAATGCAGTTATGTTGACGCGGCGTTTCGGAGGCACCCGGAGTGGGCGGATTTGCTGGCGTGACGCGGCGTCATTCAGGGATAATCCCTTTTGTGCTGGGGCTGTCGGACCCTCCGCCGAGGTAAGGCCGGCACGCTTGTCAGATTGGCGATTGACGGTGCGTAAATGGATATACCATCACAGGAATTCATTCTAGGATCTCGAAATTCACCAATATCACGGCTTAGTTTCAGATCTTCAGGCACGCATAGAAAGTCGGGATAGAAAAGGGGGGTTATAGTATTTTATTTTACGTTCAAGATGTGCCCCACCAATTTTTAGGAGGGCGCATGCCGCTAGAAGGGGGTGATTACTATAAATTCCCCTCCGACAATAATGACTAAATTTATAGCTTTGGAATAAGACGGATGAATAAGAATATTTCCGTTTATTCTACCTGGGTGCTATACTAAATCCCCAGGTTGGAGGCAGTGGGTTCCCGGCTCAAGGCCGGGAAGACGAGGGGTGGCGATAGGCGGCTGAACTCCGCGGTCAGAATATCTGGCTCAGGTCGCGCATGCCCTCAACGATCGCGACAATCTCTACGGTGTCGGTTGTTGCGTGATATTCGTACAGCACAAGGTAGGAACCGTGAACGAGCGTCCTGGCTCCTGGCCGAATTTCATCGCGGCTGCTGCCAATTTCCGGATAGGTGCGCAGCCGCTCGATCTTGGCGTCAAGTGCCAGCAACAGGCGATCGGCGGCTTCTTCGTTGTCGAGAGCGATATACCGCCAAATCCGCTTGAAATCATCTTTCGCCCGCTGTGATACGACGATTTCAGTCATGCCCGCCTATGGCCGCCTGTTCCGCTCTCGCTTCGCTGATGATCGATGTCATGTCGAGCGGCCCGGCAATGCCGCTTGCCTTGCCGGCATCCCAGGCGTTTCGCAGCGCTGCCAATTCTTCGCGGCGGAACTCGCGGCGATCGCTCCACAGGCGCATCGCGTCACGCACCACTTCGCTGGTCGATGCATAATCGCCCGACGCAACCGCCGCCCTGATCTTGGCAGCCATCGGCTCGGGGACAACGACGGTCATCCGTTCAATGTTTGACATGGCGGCATCGGTCCCAAAAAGTATGCGATGTTCATACTATCACATACCAGACCATCTCACCAAGGGTGTCCACCGCATTTGACGATGGCGCGGTTTTTTTGGGGAAGGGAGGTTTTTTTGGCGAAGGGCAGGAAATGGTGCTGCTGGGGAGGATTGAACTCCCGACCTCAGCCTTACCAAGGATGCGCTCTACCACTGAGCTACAGCAGCACACCATTTCCTGATCGACCCGGCAAAGTGCGGCGCACCGCCGGGGCAGGGGCGCCCTTTGGCTGGGGGGGGCGTCTTTGTCAAGCAGGGCTTGCGCGCCCGGACAGCATTCGCCACAGCAAGCGGGATGACCGATCGCGTTCCACCCCCGCCGGCCAAGGACAAGCAGGATCGGCAGGCCCGGCTTGCCGAACAGTTGCGCGCCAATCTGCGCCGTCGCAAGGTTCAGGCGCGGGCAATCGACGCGGCGGCGGCGCAGAAAACCGACCTTCCCAAATCGTGACCAAGCCGCTACCTCGCAATTCGTTTTTTTTCGACAACAGGAATGCCGATGCCCCGCCTGATCCTTGTTCGCCATGGCCAGTCGCAGTGGAACCTGGAAAACCGCTTTACCGGCTGGTGGGACGTCGACGTCACTGACAAGGGCGCGGGCGAGGCGATTGCCGCCGGGGCCCTGCTCAAGCAAAAGGGCGTGTTGCCGACGGTTGCGTTCACCTCGGTGCAGACCCGTGCGATCAAGACGCTGCATCTGGTGCTCGAAGCGGCCGGGCGGCTGTGGATTCCCGAAACCAAGGACTGGCGGCTGAACGAGCGGCATTATGGCGGGCTGACCGGGCTCGACAAGGCAGAGACGGCGGCAAAGCACGGCGAGGATCGGGTCAGGATCTGGCGCCGCAGCTTTGACATTCCACCGCCGCCGCTTGCCGCCGGTGGCGAATTCGATCTGGCCGGCGACCCGCGCTATGCCGGCATCGCCATACCCGATACCGAAAGCTTGAAGGACACGATCGCACGCGTGTTGCCCTATTACGAGGCGACGATCGCCCCGGCGCTGCGCGCGGGCGAAACGGTGATTGTCGCCGCGCATGGCAATTCGCTGCGCGCGCTGGTCAAGCATCTGTCGGCCATTTCCGACGACGACATCACCGGGCTGGAAATTCCGACCGGTCAGCCGATCGTCTATGACCTCGACGACGCGCTGACCGCGATCGACCGTTATTATCTGTCCGAACGGGATTGACGCGATGACTGCAACCCCGCCTGTGGCGATCATCATGGGCAGCCAGTCCGACTGGGAAACGATGGTGAACGCCGCCACTGTGCTCGACCGGCTGGGCGTCGCGCATGATTGCCGGATTGTCTCGGCGCATCGCACGCCCGATCGGCTGGTCGAATTTGCCAAGGCCGCGCACAGCCAGGGCTTTCGCGTTATTATCGCCGGTGCCGGCGGCGCGGCGCATCTGCCGGGCATGGTCGCGGCGATGACGCATCTGCCGGTGCTGGGCGTGCCGGTGCAGTCGCGCGCGCTCAATGGCATGGACAGCCTGCTGTCGATTGTCCAGATGCCCGGTGGTGTCCCGGTCGGCACGCTGGCGATCGGTGCGGCCGGGGCGACCAATGCCGGGCTGCTGGCGGCGTCGATCCTCGCCACGTCCGATCCGGCACTGACCGAACGGCTGATCGCGCTGCGCGCCGAACAAGCCGCGTCGGTGGCCGAGCGGCCGGCCTGAGCGGGGCAGTTGCGATGATCCCTCCTGGCGAGACGATCGGCATCCTCGGCGGTGGCCAGTTGGGCCGCATGATGGCGCTGGCGGCGGCGCAGCTTGGCTATCGCTGCCATGTCTATGCGCCAGAGGCGGATTCGATCGCCGCCGATGTCTGCGCCGGGTTTACGCAAGGCGCCTATGACGACACGGCGGCGCTGGCTGCCTTTGCTGCCGAATGCGCGGTCGTCACGTACGAATTCGAAAACGTCGCGGCGGCACCGCTCGCGGTGATCGCCCCCCATGCGCCGCTCTATCCCCCGGCGCGTGCGCTCGAAGTGGCGCAGGACCGGGCCGCCGAAAAACGCTTTGCCGAGGCATTGGGCGGCCGCGCGGCGCCGTGGGCCATGGTCGACAGCCGTGCCGATCTGACCGCCGCGATCGCCCATATCGGCACGCCCGGCGTGCTGAAGACCCGGCGCGACGGCTATGACGGCAAAGGGCAATGGCGGATCGCCTCCGCCGCCGAGGCGGCCGCGCTCGATTTGCCGGCTGTGCCGCTGATCTATGAGGGGTTCGTCACCTTTTTCGGCGAATTCTCGGTGATTCTGGTGCGCGGGCAGGACGGCACCATCGCGTTCTGGGATTCGGCGCACAACGCGCACGACAGCGGCATTCTGGCGCGCTCGACCGTTCCCGCGCCGGCCGCGATCACTGCACAAGTGGCGCAGGCGCGCGTTCTGGCGGGCAAAGTCGCCGATGCGCTCGACTATGTCGGCGTGCTGACACTGGAATTCTTTGCCACCGACAATGGCCCGGTGTTCAACGAAATGGCGCCGCGCGTGCACAATTCGGGGCACTGGACGATCGAGGG
>Ga0116227_10012877_pt1 | contig 13412 bp, 14 predicted proteins | sample S1TSphgellanicum_FD_89693 | JGI IMG/M metagenome (GOLD analysis project Ga0116227, IMG submission 89693) | Host-associated microbial communities from peat moss isolated from Minnesota, USA - S1T2_Fb - Sphagnum magellanicum MG | ecosystem: Host-associated > Plants > Peat moss > Unclassified...
ATAATCACTCCCACCACTAGCACATTCCACTAAACAATCATTTCCACCACTAACACATTCCACTAAATAATCATTCCCATAATTGGCACATTCCACTGAATAATCACTCCCACCACTAGCACATTCCACTAAACAATCACTTCCACCACTAACACATTCCACTAAATAATCATTCCCACAATTGGCACATTCCACTAAACATTCACTCCCACCACTAGCACATTCCACTAAACAATCACTCCCACCACTAGCACATTCCATTAAACAATCACTAACACACTCCCAAGCTCCTTGATAGACTCAAATGTGAGTCTAAGGTGAAAACAACGGAAGGATAAGGAGTTGGGGCACACTCCCTAGCTCACAGCACTTTGGGGGTAAAGGGGCATGATGGAGCTCCAAGATGGGGACTAGAACAAGTGACAAGTAACTCAATTACTCACACGAACTTGCACAAACCAAACAATAAGTTGGTTAATGCATAGTTGGAACACGTTTGGTGCACAGACGAACCATAGGCAAACATGGACTCACAAAACTCACCATGGCTCGGACTTGGGGGAAGCCACCACCTTCCCCCTCATAGTATTCTTTGTGCCTAGCCACGGGGCCAACACCCAAATGCCATTTTGTCCCGAGACTCCCAAGTTGGGACTCCTATATTTTTAGAGGCCCATAATTTTTTGTGAAGACCTCCGATTGAGATGAGATCTGAAAAAAAATTGTAACCCTTGTCGAGAGCTTTCTAATTATATGTGGCAAGCCACTTGCACGCAAGTAAATCAGGGCGATTCCCAACTTTTAGTGGTTGGGAGTCAAATTGACAATTTGACTCCCGGCCCTTTCTTTTGGTCATAACTTATGTTTTAAGTACCCAAATGGGTCATGCAAGCTCATTTTAGACATCTAACTTCCAAGAGCTTTTCAATGGTATAAGGAAATCTTTAATCCAATGAGTTTTGACCCTTACATTTGTCCTCTGAAGGTTCGAGAGTCCATCGAAACTTCAACTCCCAAAGTGGGAGTTCATTTGGGAGTGTGAGGGTTCATTCCCTCACACTTTCCTACATTCCTAAGAAAATGAAAGGTGACTCTCGGGCTTCACTCATGGCTCACACCTTTGCAAGCCCTTGCCTTGGTCACAAGCCCAATGCTAGGGTTGCGACAACACATGTGCAGATACAATGCAAAATATTATGAACGAAACCCTAAAGTTTCATCATACATGTAGCTAGATGCCATGCAAGCTTCTAACCTAGCCCTATTCCTCACATATCTTCTTAGGACTAATAGATATCTCTCCATTGGGTAACACCTCTTGGCACCTACTAGCCCATATTTTTTAATTCATCTACAAGATGGATAATCAAATGGGTCATTGTGTAAAAGAACCTTGGTGGAAACCATATGTTAAGGGGGTAGGATGAGTACATGATTTTGGATGAACAAGGCATTTAGGATAAAGACTTATCAAGGAACTTTGTTAGTTCGAATTTTGAATTTTTGTTAGTTTTGATCATGGTGATGTGACTTGGGATAATTCAAAAGGGGAAACTTTTTTTAAATAGGGAGATTCTAAGACACAGAGTTTTGGGAAAAGTAAAAGGAGCTCTAAGTACTTAGAGTAAAAACTACATATTTGAATTGTTGATTTGGAATTTTTTTCAACAAAACATGGAATTTTGCTATAATTTTGATTCATGTTTATAGTAATACAAAGAAGCATAGACTTCTATATTAAATTTTATGTTTGTATTGTTGTGTGAATTGTTTTAGTATGAGAATATGATGAAATGAAATATAATCTTGTTTCTGGAGTTTTTTACAATGTATTCTAAAGAGCAAATTCTAATTATATGAAATAACCATGAATATGGTGTTTTAATGAATGGCAGTGTTAAGATTATTGATAATTAAGGTAGGAATAATGAATGTATGCATGTGAAATGCAAATCTATTGTTACAATAATGTAAAATATTTTGTAGGAATTAAATTTCACGTCTATCATTTGGCGACCATCTTATGGGGATTTATTTTCCTATTTCTTTTTCTTTCAATAATGGGAAGGGTTTCTACAAATTTTGTTGTATATTATAGATGAGAGGATTCAAACAAATAGTTTTGTTTTTTTTTTTTTCAATTCAAAATTTAAAGGGGTATGTTAGAAAGTATCAGAGGTCAGTTAATTGACACAATAAGGATTGCAAAGTAATCTATAGACTTTGAAAATGAAGAATTGTGAAACAAAATGAATTGGATGGTGACCCGAAATCTACAATGGTAATTGAACCTGAAGGTAAATCGATAAGTTATTGAAAAACAAACATAAAACAATCTTGAAAATGGAGAGGAGTATGCAAGCTTATAGAAACCCCACATTAGAATCTAATAAATGAGTTCCAAAAATAGAAGAAAGGATTATGGGGCACATGTCATTTCTACCATAAGACGTGGTACAGCGTGAAGTATGGATTAGGGGTTTTCAAAGAAGGCACATTTACAAACGATGATCTCCACACAAAGAGATGCAATTAAATACTCACCCATATGAATGGGTGCAATATGCTTTTCAACCACAATCTATGGTTCAAAGTCGAAGAGATCAAGATGGAGTAAGGACTTTTACAATACCTAATCAATCGTAAGAAATCTCAAGTCCAAAGTTGGTGAATAGCCAAGGAAAGGATGTTAAAGGAGGTATACAACCCAAGTTTGTGTATCAATCTGCATTTCCAGATTATTATAAATTAGTGGAAAACTAAGAGGTGGAAGAAAACACCAATATCACTGTGGTTGAGGAAACTAAGGAAAATTACCTATGATCATATGAGTATGCATAAGCACATGTGAATGTGTTGGATGAAGTACCATAGTCATACTCACATCAAAGGAATCCAGAGTTGGATCAAACAAGGTATATAATCGAAACTCAAGATCATGAATTTGTGGATTTGGAGATGGTCATATTACTTTCAAAGGTTTATGCATTCTATGAGGAAGAAGGCCATGTAAACATGGATTGTCCTTTTATGCCTTTTCACATTAGAACAAGTATTGTTAGACATGTGGAGTTACAGAATGTGGCAAGAACATTAATGTATCAACCATAAGAACAAGAACCAATCATTCTTATAATTTAGAACAGATTGTGAGGCATGGAGTTAGGATGTTAATTGGGACCATAGAATTGATAAATTCATTCATCTATTCAAACCAGGAGTAGAGAAACAAAAGTGTATCTACATCCACATTCTACACCACAAAGGATACCAATGGGTAACCATAGAATGGAACATCATTGTCTTTAAGTGAACACAGCTTCACTAATCGTGTCAGAAGTGGGAGTTATTGAAACCCGGAAATAACTTATTGGAATAGTGATTACAATCACTTGATACGGATATAACAACTATAGGAATTGAAACAATTGTTGTGCCCAACATAGATATTGTCAAAAGGGGAATACTAATTAGATCTGCAACAAAATTGGGTAGTGGATCGGATGTAGTCTTGGCAGGATGGAAACTGAGTCGGAGTATAGCATTACCAACAACAACTACTAGAGTTATTATGACACTTTAAATGGTGTTTACCAATTCGATAATGACTACTCATGTGAATAGGACTACAAATCAACCACCAATGAACTCAATGGTTGCTGGAGGGTACAAAAGTGCAGATGTAGTGAATCCAAAAGGAGGATATCAAAAACCATTTGTTGTAACTGTACCAATTCTTGATCACAGAGATGGTCATTATGTTGGGCTAAATAGGGTAGCTCTTAAGTATCCTTATTTCAAAAAAGATGTTGATCTAGATGTTCATGTCAAAGTGTTCAATTTTATAATAAAAGAAAATGTAAAGACTTCTAAAGAATATATTATCAATGCATTTAGTTATACGCTAATATAGCATTAGATTGGTGTCATAATTACATGTCAAAATTCCTTAACTATATTTTTTTTGGACTTACACATGCATTTTGCAAATGTCATTAAAAGATTTAGAATGACGATAAAATATACATGGAGCTCGAAAATACGAAGCAGAAGGAGATTGAAAGGGTTTATTATGAGTGAATTCAAAAGTTAGCTCATGGTTTATAAATACCAACCACATACATTTTTCCAACTACTATGTTTAGAGTGGGTTTATAATCATACCTTAGAATTGCAACTATAGGGATGAAGTGGTCGACACTACAACAACATAAGGAGGTGGCAATGTTGTGTGAAGATATGACTATTGCAAAAGCAAGGACTGCACTTTAGTACCATAAAACACTAAACAGGCAACATTAGCAAAAACATAGAGTAATATAGGGAAAATTAATAAATATTGCACAAATTATGGTATGATTAATTATAATGTGGAGACATGCAAAAAGAAAAAAAAGTAGACCATAATGACAATTATAGAGGCAGCACAACCAAGTCAAAAACCACAAAAGACATTTTCATATGCATTTCACATTTGTGGTTTGAATGGACATAAAATGATAGGTTGTCCAAAGTTTATTGAGATGCAAAAGATGTTTCATGGGAAATCTATGACAATAACAAAAGTTCAATATGTTGCTAAGATATAAATAGTCACTATAGATGTGAATGTGGTGGATGTTAATGTTACAACAAGAAGTAAGGCGATTGAAGAACATGTGTTCAAAGATAGAGAGCTAAGGAAAGCAAAGAATGTTGTTGATTAGGAGAAAGAAGAATGGTTCAAGAAGTCAATGGTGGAGACAATTCAATAGATTCAAAAAACACAAACCTAGATAAAAGGGCCATCCACATCCATGGAAGGATGGAACACAACTTGGTTGGGTATGCCAAATATTACTCCTATAAAAACACGGAAATTTCAAGAGGTAATGAATTCACAAGAAAAATTGATTACATTAGAAGAGATTTTTCTAAATATTAGTAAGTAGATGTTAGAAACAAATTATACTTTAAACTTGGAACAATTACTTAAAATAACTCCTGAGTTAAAGAGGTATTTTTGGCAAAAATGAAAAATCAGAGAAAACTTAGAATCTGAGAGAGCAACTAAAGAAAAACAAGTTAGTTTTTTAGTACCAAAGGTAGGAACAATTTTTGTAATAATAGATAATCACATGGTAGTTATCCAAGTACAAATTGGGAAGAATACAATTGAGGATGTGTTACTAGATGGAGGTTTTGGAATTAATATTATCACAAAACAATTGAGGTTGAGGTTGAGGTTGGGGCTTCCAAAGCCTAAACCTACACTAATTTGAGGATGGCAAATCAAACAACCACAAAACCAATGGGTTTGATTAGAAATCTAAAGATATATGTTCAAAATATTCTTTACATAATTATGTTTATTGTGTTTCAAAATAATGTGGTAGATTCTAGTTATTCCATGTTGGGGAAACCATGGTTGAAGGATGTTAAAGTGGCACATGATTGGGGAAGTAACATTATTACCATACAAGGGAATGGGACAGTCAGAACAATTATAATCACCAAGCATTTGAGAGGAGAAGTAAGAAAACTATAAGTGTTATTGTGTTACGACTATCAAAATGGTATCACAAATGAAGAAGAAAATATCATCTTTGCTATAGAGCCAAAATTGTTATCAATAGGAATAATCGGTTTACTTGACACAATTCAATGTGTGAAAACCACATATGTGAAGGTCATGGATGCTAGTGTGAAGACTAGTAATTCAAAATTAAAATCAGGAGTACAAATCACAAAGCAAAAGACACATGTCAACAAATATGAGCCAAAAGTAGTTCTAGAGGATAAGGTGTATCCTGAGATGTACCATAGTCATAAGCCAAGGAGTGTTGTGGTGGATGAAACTTTGGCAAAAATCAAAGCATAAGAATTGTAAATAATTAGATGGATGTTAATTAAAGATCAACAATTGATGAAGCTCAACCTAAGAACTGATGCAAAACCACAACTAAAAAAGATTAATGCACAACTAGAGATAGGCAAAATGTTAGAAGTAGAACAAGTGTTGAAGGAATTCAAAGACGTTTTTGCATGGACATACAATGATTTGAAAAGGATTCCACCAAAACTAACACAACACAAAATTGAGATGGATATTATTATATTATTTCAGATAAGGCCAGCTACAAATTAAATCCAAATTATGCTAATAATCAAATAAGATATTGATAAATTGTTAATAGTTGGATTCATCCAATCTCTAGAAAAGGCTACATGGTTGTCACCCATAGTGGTAATACCCAAGAAAAATAGTAAACTGAAATTTTGTATAGATTTCAAAAAATTAAATTAGCCACAAAAAAGGATCCATACCCATTACCTTTTATAGCTAAAGTTTTGAACATACTAATAGGGTATGAGGCATATTCTTTCTTACATCGATATTCGAGATATCATCAAATTTATATAGCTCCAAAGGACAAATACAAAATTGCATTTGTTACAGACTCGAAGGCTTTTATATGGAAGGTGATGTCGTTTGGAATTAAAAATGGACCTTCAACATATCAAAAAGTTGTTGCCAAAGCATTCAGAAAATATTTGGATAGTTTTATGAAGATATTTTGGATGACTTTATAATGTATAGTGACATGAACATTCATTTGGAGAAGTTCATATTATGTTTTCAAAAATGTAAAAAATATGGCATTAATCTAAATTTAGACAAATGTGCATTTATGGTATTTTCAAGGATAATCTTGGGTTGTATTGTTTCCAAAGAAGGAAAACTACCAAATCCAAAGAAGATATAAATAATAGTAAATATGCCACTATAAGGTGACTTTCTATCCTTCTACTCCCATTTCTATGAAGTGACCATACTTGAAAGTACATGCACTATCAATGAAAGAAAAAAGTACAAGTGTATTTTTAGATGTTATGTTGCGTTTATAGTTGAAACCAAATAGCTTGTTTTTCATGCATGATTTACAATTGAGAATTGATAGATTTATCTTCCAAGCTCGAACACTCCAAATCCTAGGATTTTATGTTAAATTGTCACCCATTCAAACCAACTCCTAAGGATTCAACACCAAGTTCAACTTGGTTGCAAACTACCCGTCACTTAAAATATCACTCATATCGCATATGTTATCCAAATTAGCTCATTAGAAAATTAACTACAAGGCACATTTGCTTACCAAATTGTAGCCTCTACAACCAAACTAATAAGAAGTTATGATACCAAACCCGAGAGGGTTTTACAAAAGCAAAAGGTTCAACTTGGTTACAAACCACTAGTCACTTAAAATATCACTCCTATCGCATATGTTACCCATATCAAAATTATTTTAGCTCATTAGAAAGCTAACTACAAGGCACATTTCCTCACCAAATTATAGGCTTTACAGCCAAACTAGTAAGAAGTTATGTTACCAAACTCAAAAGGGTTTGTGAAATTCCTCAAAAATTTCAAGCTCCCAACACTATCCTACTCACTTCCATTCTTTTGAAGTACTACCAACCTCCAATCCACTCTCCCTCTTTGCAACATCTTCCAAGACTCATCCTCCTTCTCCTCCCCTTCCCAAGAAAAATCACATAAGAAAAAGACCTCCCGAACTCATCCTTTCCCAAGCTTTTCATGACCCCTCCTTAAGCTTGTTTTCTTTATCCAATGGAAGTTAAGGAAATCCTTCCCTCTAATCCATAGCCTCCTCATCCTTGAAAAACTAATGAGAATTGAAAGTGATTTACCCTCCAATGGATTTTAGGATGAGAATTCTTGTGTCCAATGAAATTCTAAGAAGGTTCCATCCTCCAATTAAGTAGGATGATAATCCTTATGACCAATGGAATTGAAGAACTCGTCCCTTTCCTTATCTTGGATATCTTGATGAGGTTCTTGAGCTCGATCTTAATCCATTCCATCCATTTGACTTTCACATCTTACTTCTTCATCCTAATTATCTCAAGTAACTAATTAGTAAGATAATTTATCGATAATAACAAGTAAACATTTTTGAATTCTTACTTGATTAAATCAACTCAATGGTAGTAGTAACATTCCGATGTACCATTTACTTTTTTGATATCCCTTAGTTATTATTTACCATGTACTAATTAACTTTGTAGTACATAATAAATTGGAATTAAAATTTCCATCCTAAGAACCCCCACATATTTCTACATCCATCGTCAAAATTAGGGCTTTGACGAATCCATTAACACTAGGATGTCCCGGTTTCTATGAGGTTCCGCCACCACTGCCACATGTTACGCCTACCCTAATTTGTTAAATAAAAGGCATCGACCCCCTCTAAATGTAAGTACCAAATTGCTCCAGCTATTTCTTTGGTTTTTGTTGACGCAAGTGAAGATTTAGTCATGGCGGATGATGTTGTTACGCCTTCGAATCTTCTAATTATGCCAATAGAAAAGGAAGAACTTGAAGAACCACTGCTTGACATGAATGTTTCCCAACGGCCACGTGACGAAAAACTATTCTAAAGAGTGGTGCGCACTTGAATCAGTCATTCGATGTGGGATCATCAATCATCTCCTAACCCACATGCTTTAACGATCTACTTAGAGTTTGTTCCCGTTCGTGGAGCTGCGCTCGAAAGGTTTAAAGAATGTTAATGTGAAAATGACGATGTTCATCTTCATTGTCAAACTTGGGTTCACGGTGATGGTCATTACCATTGGCTACAAGGCCCAATCAATCCCCTTTTCATGGAGCATCAAGCCGAATACAACGCTTGCACCTTCCGTCGCATTTTGGATTTTTTGCAGTTGTAATTTATCCCTTTTAACTAGTATACTAAATTGTAATTCACTTAACGCTACTCAAGTGGAAATGTGAGGATCTAAATTTGATTTCAATTCTATTTAAGGCCTAATAGAAATGAAGATTAAGTAAGGATGAACTAAGACTACATCATAAAAATCTTACAAGCACATCATTAGTGCTTGAAGATTATTCTAGAAAATTAATTCAATATTATCATGGTGAAATGTTAGTGCTAACCATGGGCTTGAAGATTGTTCTATCTCTATTAGACTTTCCATTGACACCTTTTCAACTACTTCATGAATCTCAACATCCTTGTTATTCACTAAATACTAGAAAAAATCCAATGTTTTGCTGAGCACCATGAATTTGGTGTCTGTTTTGACCCCCAACCCTCTAAAGATCTCTCACCCCTAATTATGCACCAAAGTCTTAAAACTATGGTCATCAGTTTTTTTTTGTTGAAGAAAGGAATTAACCCAACACCTTACTCACCAACATCGTAATTCGAAAAAGAAAACAACCCTCCCACGCTACCATGTGCATTCATCATTCCTTATTCTATGAAGTTGCTAAAAACCCCTAATAACCTTACCACACTTGAATATCCTTGATGCAATTCTTAAAACTTAGACTATTGCACACGGTTGTGTCAATATCGCTCACAGCCACCACCTAAAAATCCATAGTAGATTCAAGTATTAAATAGGATGGCATAGTTTTACAATTGTTTCATAAAAACTTTGCTACTATTATGGCACATATCACTAAACTGATTAGGAAAAAATAGAAACTTTTCTTTGGATAGAAGAATGTTAATAGGATTGGGAATTGATCAAATGGAAGTATATTAAAGCATTGATATTAATATCACCAAACTAGTAGGTGGAATTTCATGTTCATACATATGCATCATTATTAGTTATAGGAGTTATGCTATTTCAAAATTTGCTAGGGAAGAGTGATCATCCAATAATGTATGCTTCTAGACTTATAAACAAAACAAAACAAAATTATAGCACAATAGAAAAAAAGGCTTTAGTAATGGTTTTTGCTTTGCACAAGTTCAAACATTATTTACTAGGTAATTTTTTTTTTTTAATGTAGATCATATGGCATTGGTCTATTTGGTCAACAAACCCCAGGCTTCAAGGAGAATAGCTAGATGGTTATTATTTCTAAAGTATGATTTCACAATAGTATATAAGCCAAGCAAAACTCATGGAGTTACAAATACATTGTCATGATTACCAAATATTGTAAAGCCCACAAGTGCGCTTAATCAAACCACATATGCAAATTTATTTTATATAAAACTTGAATGGTTGAATGATGTAAAAGATTTTTTGAGAACAAGCTAGATTGAAGGTACATTATCTATACAACAAAAGCAAAGACTTGTCAAGATATTAAAACCTTTCACACTAAAGAATGGTGAATTGTACAAAATGGGTCAAGATAACAAATTGCAAAGATGTTTGACAACTATAGAAGCACATATGGTGATGAGAGGACTACATGAAAGACCATTAGGAGGTCATTTTGCAATAGAAATTAAGCAAAGGAAGATATTGGATGTGGGATTTCGATGGCCAACTTTGTATAGAGATGTGCATGATTATTGTAAATCCTATGATGCATGCTAAAGAATAGGCGAATTGGCGACTCAAAGTCTTGTAAAGCTAGTCATAAATCTTCTAGAAGAACCATTTATGAAATGGGGACTTGATTTTGTGGGGCTAATTAAACCAACCGACAGGGATACAGGAAACAAATACATTTTTATAACCGTAGATTATGCTACCAAGTGGGTGGAAGCAAGAGCATTCAGAACCAATACTGCAATAATAACAACAAATTTTTTATATGAATGCATATTAATCAGGTTTGGATGTCCTTTGACTATAGTCATAAATCAGGGAATTCATTTCATTAATGATGTCGTCAAGTATTTGACAAATCATTTTCTGTTGAAACATGTGAGTTCTACAACTTTATCCTCAAGGGAATGGGTAGGCTAAGTCTATTAACAAGGTACCTAGGACACTATTGACCAAATTAATTAATGATAATAAAACAAATTGGGATGAACATCTATCTACAATGCTATTTTCATACAAAACTACATATAAAGTAGCAATAGGGTATACACCATATCAATTAGTGTATGGATTACATCCATTAATGCCCATTGAATACATAATGCCAATTATTGGTGGAGAATAGAAAAATAATATTCCAATAAGAGTTTTAACTAACAAGGTTTTATAATTGGAAAAGTTGCAGGAGGCTAGGATGCAAGCTACAAAAACCAATGGTATTCAACAATGGAATAGAGCATTATGGAGTCAGCAAAAGAATCCAAAAAAGTAATTCAATTTTGGTGATTATGTTTTGTGGTTTCCAAAGGGAAATAAGTCACACGTAACAAAGTTCATTAGGAAATGGTTTAGACCATATAAAATACAATATGTGTTATTGGTGACAATTGAAAAGTTTGAAGTTAATCATGTGTTGGTTAATGTGAATAAACTCAAACCATACAAATACATGGAATTTGAAGTTCAAAAACAAGAACAACAAATGCTAAGTGTATTAGGAGCAACGTGCAAGTGAACTTCAAAAGGACGATTATGATATAGACATGGAATATGAAAATTGTGTAAAATAACAACCACAAATATGAGGCAATGAAAAAGAAGAACAAATGGAAGATTTTGAAGTCAAAACAATATTGATTTTAAAACATTAGATGACAAAACAATCGTTGAGTAATTATTACAGATGGGAGGAATTTGGGATATAAAAATCTTAAGCTAGTGTATCAAGGGCATTAACCAAATCAGCAAATGTGTTCACATAGTAAACAAATGTATTCGCATAATCAACAAATGTATTAATAAAGTCAACAAAAGGTGTATAGGGAGAATGATGTAGAATCAATATAATTAATTTAGGAAGATTAAGGATGCAGAATAGTTGGAAGATGAGATGTGAAATGTTTATTTAAAATGAAGACATGACATGCTTCCACATGGTTGTACAAAGGACACAAAAAGTGGTGGTGATGAATCATCATAATTTCAAGGATGAGCCATTAATTAAAAGATGGCAAACAAGTAAAAAAATGAATGTGATGAATGGGAAGTTCAAGGACAAAAAAATGGAGTAACTGTTAAAGTTTGATTTTATTTATCGTCAAAAGTTGTGTGTCTTTTTGAAGTTTTAGATTGCATAGAAGCATGAGTGCAAAAAATGTGATTAATGTTGAGAATTCAAGCTTAACTAGTTAGGTTTCATTTGTTATTGGAATAGGAAAGTAATTAAGTTACTTTCACAAGGTTGAATTACTTTTTTTACTTATATCACTACTAGAAATTTTGGGTTTTGCAATTGTCGCATGCAACTAAAATTCAGTTGCATGCGACACATGCAATTGCAAATTTCTGTAGTTGCATAAGACAAGTTGCATGGGACATGTAGTTGCACGCGACAGTATGTATGCAACATGTATATACGGTGTTAGTATACATGTTCATACATACATACCAATCCAATGTAGTTGCACCTTATGTGCAACTTTCCTTGCAACTACATACAACTAATCAAATATGACACATGTTTAAAAATTAGACAACTAGCTTGTGGACACGTGTCATTATTTTTTTTTTTTGTGTTTTGAAAATCAAAAATTCATTGGATTCATCTTAATCATTAAAGTTTTTGCCACTAGGATGATGACACGTGGCACACCATGGAACATTCATTGACCATTTGACACGTGTTCAATATTTTAACACCAATTATATGGTGACACGTGGCAATCAAGGTCCACCTTTTTTTAATTTTAAATATTAATTAATGAAACCTAAATCATTTAATTTATGGCTAATAAGAGGTTGACATGTGGTGTTTAGGTAGGTAGATAATAATTAAACCCTATTAAGTAAGTAGGTTTATTTAGGTATGTAAGTAGATTGAAAAATAACTAGGTTTAAGTTATATAATTAGGTTTAGAATAATCTAATTTTATTTTCAAGTTTGACCATTTCATAAAGGTCAAGTTTTTTTCATTTACTCATGCCCAATGGCACTTGGTATTTGGTTTCAACATGACTATTGCTCCTAGTTATATACTGAGCCAAATAGAATTGGAAGCCAAAAGATATGGGTTAAAACATTCCATTGCAAACCTAATGGACCAACCTAGTTGCACATTAGATGCAACTACTGTATTAAAATATAACAGCCAGGGGAGGGCTATGTTGCTTTTGGTGTCCAAACAAAACTTGAAGCCCTCCTCTTGGCGCATCTAACACACTAAAAATCATTGAAAATAGATTAGAAATGAGAAAGTTATGGCCCCCCAAAGGAAAGGGGGTCAAAAAACTCAAATTGTTTTTTATTAAGGCCGGTTCTTAAACACCTAGAAAGTTCATTTTATGTTGTTTTTTTGCTATTAAAGTTCAAATGTGATTTGTAGAAATTCAGATGGCGCTCCTATTACACTTTAAATCGTTTAAAATGAATAATAAATAAGAAAGCTATGAGTTTTGAAAGTAGGAGGGGTCCTAAGAAAAAAAACAAAAAACAAAACGTTTTATAACTTGGAAAGCTTATTTTTCTTATTTTTCTTCTTGTTAGTTTTTCATTACTCCTTTTCTTTGCATTTCAAAGGTGATTA
>Ga0116227_10012878_pt1 | contig 13408 bp, 8 predicted proteins | sample S1TSphgellanicum_FD_89693 | JGI IMG/M metagenome (GOLD analysis project Ga0116227, IMG submission 89693) | Host-associated microbial communities from peat moss isolated from Minnesota, USA - S1T2_Fb - Sphagnum magellanicum MG | ecosystem: Host-associated > Plants > Peat moss > Unclassified...
GTAACCCCAGTTAAGCACCTTCCTTGAAAGTTTGTGAACCGCGTTCCGTAATTTGTAACCCCAGTTAAGCACCTTCCTTGAAAGTTTGTGAACCGCGTTCCGTAATTTGTAACCCCAGTTAAGAACCTTCCTTGAAAGTTTGTGAACCGCGTATATCATTCACATAAGTGGGTTTTGATGTCTGTTCAGTTAACTCTTGACCTAATCTGTGTAATTTTCTAGGTGATACACGGGAAAGGTATTAAATCCGCCAATGGTCTTAAATGCCAGCAGTACAGAAGTATTGGTGCTTTTTTTTTACTCGATCTGACCCAATATGCGGGATTCTGTTTTCACCTTTCATGCCAAACACACATTTTGGGTCCATTTTATTGATTTGCTGGATATGTTATGGATATTAAATACCCTCAGTAGGTACCCATAATATATACACTCAGTATCCATAACATGGCAGGTTATGGGAAAAGAAATTGTCTGGGCATGACCTGATTTTTTTGGGAAAATATTAGTAAGGCCAAAGGGTAGACAGGGCAGAAAAGAATGCAGCAGTAGTTTTGTAAGACCTTTGGCTGACTAAATATTTTCTGATCTTTGGACTGGGATAAGTGCTCGTTTACTGGTTTCACTTTTGGTTGTGCAAGTTCCAGTTGTGGTCTGATTCATGTATTAGATGATTCCACTTTCAATTGTGACCGCTCCACTAGTGATGGGATCATTGGTCCAGGACACCAGTTACTCCTTGGAAGAGGGCCCGGTGGGACCTGTTACCAACTGACACAACCTCTTCTTGCCATCCCAGGTTTGATGCATTCCTACATGGAATGTGCCCTACCAAGTCCGTTCCATAGGCATGTGTTGAAGGAGCCTTTCACCTAGTTGCAAGAGAGGAAATTTCGTAGTTTCTTGTGCGTTTACGTGCTTTTCTCATCAGAGAAAGTTTTAAAAAGTGCCCTCTCCTACTTTGAAAACAATTTTTTAGTTTTTTGACACACTCGTGCTTATCTGTAACTTTGACGATTGTGGATAGGTTTAGGTTTTAGTGTAAAAAAATAGGTTTGAAACAAAAATTCAAAGTGCAAAGAAAAGTCAAAAGAATGCATTAAAAACACATCTGACCCTTTCAACTTGCATAGCTTGTAGTGCAAGCTTCAAGTGATAATTCTGACACCATCAAAACTCGGCCATCATGTCTGATGATGTCTAAGACATGTCAGTTTCCAGAAAATTAATTGGCAGAGTCTTGATGAACCTGCTATGAAACATCTTTTAGAATATTCTAAAATATTTTATTTGTCAAAATGGAATTCTCAAAATTAGATAATTATTTGACAGAGTCTTGATGAACCTGCTATTCAACCACGGTATATAAATGGTGTGCGGTGCCCTCCAATAATTAAGACAAGATGCTGAGTTTCGACGCGTATATGCATGCACATAAATAGCCACCCACCACCGCTTACACTCCGCTTCCAACATGCTTCTCAAGCTTCACCTACTCCAACTTGGACTTTGTGCAGGACCTTTCCAATCACTTCTTTCAAAGCATTTTGACCACACATCAGTAAACATTATTTTATTGGCAAGGATATTATGTTTAGATTCATTATAGAGTATAGTAGCTTAAGGGATTTTGGCCCCTAGGTGATAGGTCTATTTTTACATGAGGATTTTTGGAAGATGATATTTTCGCTTGTGTTGAAACTTGGAACAAGTTATAGAGTTATAACAGCTTGAAGGATCTTGGTTTTCTTTAGAGGATTCTTTGAAGATTATATTTTTGCATGGTGAAATATTTGAGTTTCCATAATTCTTCTTTTGCCTTAAGATGCTTTTTAATTTAAATGGCAAGGCCGCAGTGTGACACAATCTTATATATAAAAGCAAACGTTGTGTGTGTGTGTGTCTGTTTGTCACGACAAACAGCGCAGGGCGGGGCGGGGCCGGGCGGGCCGGGGCGGCGGGGCGGCCAGTTAAAAGTTTCTAAAAAAAACTAAAGACTACCGTTTTTTTTCTTTTAGCTACTGTCCGTCCCGATTAAGGGGACGGATGAAATGTCCGTCCGGCTTGATGACGGGACGGATTTAGGGGAAGACCAGAACAAAAATATTTAGGCCTTGGACAGCCCAGAGTCAATCTTTTTTTTTTTTTGTATTGACCAAGACTACCTTTTTTCTCTTTTAGCTACTGTCCGTCCCAATTAAGGGGATGGATGAAATGTACGTCCGGCTTGATGACGGGATGGATTTGGGGAAGCTTTTTTTCTTTTAGCTACTGTCCGTCCCGATTAAGGGGATGGATGAAATGTCCGTCCGGTTGGATGATCACAAAATAATAATAATAATAATAAACACATAAAAATAAAAAAATAAAAAAGTTAAAAGTTTCTGAAAAAAACTAAAACGCGAACTAAGTTTAAAGAAACCGGGGGACTTCACAGTGGCTGAAGGTCACGGGCACCCACTCGTCCTTGTTAAATCTTGGAGCAAGATAGCACAAATCTCCTTGCACTCTGTTAAAAATAGCCCAAAAGTTAGATTTTTGTATTGTGAATTTGGTCGGTGACAATTATTTGTTGAAATGTACATGAACAAATTGTCTTTCACTGGTTAAACCGACTTTCTTGATGTGTGGGGAAATTGAGCATTAAACATCAACATATTTTAATGTAAATGTGTAGATAGAACTAGCAATGTGAGGTGGAGATGGCCTCCAGCTTCTCAATCTCCACCTAGGACAACTTGGAGTTTTGGACTTTGTTTATGTAAAGTTTGGCAGGGTTTCATCATGCTTTTGGACTTCCAGTTTCTGGACTTTCTGCATGATTTGGGCCCTTACAGCACTCTGAGAAATTTCGTAGTGTACTTGGAAGGCACCCTATTTCTCAGTGCACCTAGTCTTCCGCTCCTTAATGCAAGAATATCACCACTTTGGGGCTTTACCCTACACTTTCCCAGCAGACTGACATGAGGTTGTTGGACATCTCATCAAATGTATGGCCAGAATTAGCCCAGCAACAACTCCAAGGGCTCTGGCAAAGTTGGGCTGGCAGTTACCGATGTCTGATTTTGTATTTTCAATCCAAAACGAGTAGTATGCTGTGTACTTGATGGCTCCTCTTTTGTAAAACATAAACTACACCACCAAGCAAGTGTAAATAGGATCACAATTGCTCTCTCCTGGAGGCATCAAGGTTACTATATAGGAGCCATCAGGATTCCTTAATTGAGCCTGGTACTAACCATGTACTACATGGCGACAATGGCAAACACAATGTCCCACCTATGCCATTAAGTCAGAAAGAGGTTTTCTCCAATTTTTAAAATTTTAGGTAATTAAGGACTGAAGTTTATGGGGATTTTGGAATTTTGCAGATCTAAGTAGGCTGTTGAGCTGGATAAAAATAATTAGTTTGATTCTTGATTCCAGGTAAGGGTTTGTCTCCTATAACATATCCCCAATCCCACACACCTTGACTCCAGTGTCTTACCTTCTCGGATGTTACGTTGATCCTTGAAACCATAGGGTAGGCTGGCCCAAAGCTGGGAGATGATCAAACCGAAAAGACAACTTCACCCCTCGAATGAACTGTCTCAAGCCTCTTCTCTACCCAAAAAGAAAAAAAATTGAATCTCAAAGCAATTCCTGATGAAGTTGTTGTTGTAGTCTAGTGTGTACTCCTTGGCCTTCCAAGGTCCACCTTCACAACCCCTGACAAGATAGACGGTGGTGCTCTGATTAGGTCCTGGGAATAAATAATAGGCCAGAGTGAACCAGCACTGATGGGGAACTCTGTACATATCGTTCTGTAATTTGTCTCGCAAGTTGAGCCGTGTATACCATATCCCCTACCTATTATTTTATTATATTAATTCAATGGGGCTGATTCTGAAAGTTTCAGTTTTTCTATTTGCAATGAGCCAATCACAATATAAAAACTCAAACTATGGAGGCTCCCAAAAATAGAAGGTTCTATGTTGGTGCATGGAGACCCTTCCTTCGGCCCACCTATATCCCTGAAAGGATAACATTTGCCAAAAACATATGGGATTAAGTGAGGTGCTATTGGGAATGCGCTACAGGAACACATCGAGAACCTGATGGGAACATTGTGGAAACCCCTAAAAACTTGAAAAGAAAGAATCTGATGCCAGTTTGGTGCATGTTGTGCCTTCTCATTGGTTGCATGTAACTTTTATTTTCAAAGTCAATGGTCACCATTTTCAACCTTGGCTAATACCCTTGCAAAGACTGTGGTATCCTAAACCCTAAACCCACCCCCTTCCCCCCAGGGAGAATCCTTCACTCCATGAGGCGGCTTCTCATTGGTTGCATGCAAATTCTATTCCTCAAATTGGCTTCCTAAGAACACCCTACCTATTTGGTTCGACTTTTGGTTGTGACCCGCTCTACTAGTGATGGGATCAATAGCTATTGGCTGGGTACACTGGTTCCATGTTGCAGCAGTGCCTGGGAGAACCTGTTACCAACTGCCACAACCTGTTCTTGCCATACCAGCGTTGATGCATCCCTAGGTGGAATTGGGCCCTACTAAGTCCTTTCCATATGCATGTCTTGAAGGAGCCTTTCACCTAGTTGCAAGAGTGGAAATTTCTCAATTTCTTGTGTGTTTACCGGCTTTTCACCTAGGTGCAAGAATGGAAATTTCACAATTTTTTGTATGTTTACACGCTTTTCACCTACTTGCAAGAGCGGAAATTTTGCAATTTCTTGCGCGTTTACACGCTTTGCACCTAGTTGCAAGAGTGGAAATTTCTCAATTTCTTGTGTGTTTACCGGCTTTTCACCTAGGTACAAGAATGGAAATTTCTCAATTTTTTGTATGTTTACACGCTTTTCACCTACTTGCAAGAGCGGAAATTTTGCAATTTCTTGCGCGTTTACACACTTTGCACCTAGTTGCAAGAGTGGAAATTTCACAATTTCTTGCATGTTTACACACTTTCCGTCTAGTTGCATGACTGGAAGTTTCGTGATGTCTTGTGCATGTACATGCTTTTCATCGGAGAATGGTTTAAGAAGTGCCCTCTTCTTACTAAGAAAACAATTTTTAGATTTTCTAAGGACTCCTCCTTATCTAAAACTTTGACACTTTTGGTACATAGGTTTAGGTTTTAGTGTAGCAAAATAGGTTTGAAAAATAAACTTAAAGTGCAAAGAAAATTCTAAAAAGTACATAAGAGACATACTTTGTGACTCTTTCAACTTTGATAGCTCTTAGTGCAAGCATCAAATGATAATTCTAACACCATCAAAAACCTGGCCATCATGACTACAGTTGGAGGGCACCTTACATGAAAGAATCTTACATAAAAGAATTCTTCTTGGCATTTGTTTTTGAAGAATTGCTGACTTTGGGCATTTTAGTGTTACATTTCTTGCGTTTTAGTGTCCCCTGAAATGATAAAATATACATCAGGATTATTAAGTTCAGTCTTTTGAAGGGCTTAACCTTTAACCCTACACATTTTAGCATCTGACAGGCTTACTGGATTCAGACAAACCTGCTGGTTGTTTTTCCTAGTGTTTCCTAAGGATGCATTATATAGGGCATAAATCGCTGATAGTCTTTTTAAAAAGTGTAATGCCTGTGGAGGCGAGCATTTCATTCTTTAAAATGGCCACTGGTTTTTTAACAAATTTCCCACACCACATCCCACAGGGAAATAACATTGAAGGCAGTTTTTGTGTTGTGTAAAGCCCATGGACCGGGGCTTTACAGTAATTCAGGACCACCTTGGCTCATGCCTTGAGGTTCCTTATTTCTGTAATGCCTAGGTCCTTGGACATTATCATACACAAATTGTGACACTTTAGTGGCCTTACCTCTATTGATTGCAAGGTAGGGCCCTTAGGAGTGGGGCATTCCTGACATACGGGCCTTTTGCTGCAATGTAAGAGTCTAGCACATGCCCAATATTTTGGAATGTCTACTACATGATAGAAGGATTATGTGAAATACCCTAGTTGACCAGCAGGTCTGGCCAAAAACAAATTCTTTTTAGACATGCTGAAATTTTCAAAAAATAATTTCCTCAGTGGAATTCTTTTTTGTAAAAAAGTTGAGCATCTTTTGAAATATTACAGAATATTCTGTTTGTGAAAATTGAAATTTCAAAATTAGATAATTATTTGGCAGAGTCTTGACAAACCTGCTATTTAACTACAGTATTGAAATGGTATTGAACCTGCCCTCCAACATGGAAGAAAAGATGATTGGCTTTGATGGGTAGCTTATATGCAGGGACATACACAGCCACCCATCACTGCTCACACTCCGCTTCTTACATGCTTCTCCTACTCCAACTTGGACTTTCTACAGGACCTTTCCCATCACTTCTTTCAAAGCATTTTCACCACATATCGGTAAACATTAAATTTATTAAATCTTGGAGCAACATAGCACAAATCGTGTTGCTCTCTGATAAAAATAGCCCAAAATGTTGTGGTCATTTTAATATTTTTAATTAGATTTTTTAAATTGTGAATTTGGTCATTCACAATTATTGGTTCAAATGTAAAGGTGCAAATGATCTTTTCCTGGGTGAAATGACTTTCTTGATGTGTGGGGACATTGAGCATTAAATATCAATATACGTGTAAATAGAACTAGTAATGTCGGGGGTGGAGATGCTCTCCAGCTTCTGAATCTCCGGGTACTACAACTTGGACTTTTGGAGCTTTCTGCATGATTTGCCACTAAAGCACTCAGAGAAATTTTGTAGTGTATTTGGAAGGCACCCTATTTCTCAGAAATATCTTAGTGGACGTGGAGGGCACCTTATTTCTGTAGATAGCCCTCTTAGAAAAGAGTAAGGATCTTATGCCTACCATTTTGGGAGTAGGCCAAGTCTTGGGCTCCTTAATGCAAGAATATCACCACTTTGGGGCTTACCCTACACTTTCCCATCAGACCGACATTAAGGTTGGACATCTCATCAAGCGAATGGCCAGAAGTAGCCCAGCAACAACTCCAAGGTCTCTCTGGCAAAGCCGGGCTGGCAGTTACCTATGTCCCATTTTGAATTTTCAATCCAACATGAGTAGTATGCTGTGCACTTGATGGTTTCTCTTTTTCAAAACGTAGTCTAGGCCACCATGCAGGTGTAAATAGAATTACAATAGCTCTCCTTAATGCATCAAGGTTACTGTACATTAGCCATCAGAATTTCCAAATTGACCCTTGTACTAACCACTTAGGGTAAACAGGCCGGTGCCTGAACACTTAGTGTGTTAGTCAGCTCTAGATCTTTCAATTTGTCTCCTTTGTTTCTGATGTCGAAAGATAAAGTGTGGAGGAGTTGAGGGTGCACCCAGTGCACTTATGCACCTCTAAAGATTCGGTGAAAAAAAATGAATGAAAAAATTTCAAACACATGGCAATCCATGACAATTTACTTGTTTATGGAAAACCAAACAATGATATGCTCATTAATGAATGTTATAACCTGAAAATGTGAAAATTAACATCCTCAAAATGACTGTTCAATTTTGAACATGTGATCTGTCAGAGGTCTGTGGGCGCAACGATGGGTGCAGGATTTTTTGTTTCATCACTAAGAATAGTGCGTCACTAGGGAGCTATTTTGACTTCAGTTTTCTGTATAAGTCTCCTGTTCATTATTTTATCATCGTTATAGCTGTTCATAAGATATTTTGAGATTACCATTCAAGAGTAAGGATGTAATCCTAAATTTTTGATTAGATTTTATTTTCCTTGCTTCTTAGTACAAAGATTCATTTTTACTCCAAGCTCCTATGAAATCTGAGGTATAACTCACATTAAGGAACATGGATCATTTTTCACATTTTCATTGCTCTTATTTGAAGATTTGAAAATATGTGTCTATACAAATTATAATTTTTCATACAATTCATCAAAATTCCCATGCAATTTCTAAGAATTCTCTTCATCCAATTTTTCAGTTAATTTTCACAGAATCTGACAAGAAGGTAGACCATTACTTATTATAGAACTTACGTGGAGTGAAGAAGAATCCAAATACTGCAGTGGTAAGCTGCAGCTGTAGACGCACAGATGCCTGGAGGATACATTAGAATTTTGTTCCTAGGTGATATTCAAATTATATATAATATAGATTTGGGTGCAAACAGGGGACATGCATATGCTACTTAGAAAGATGTCTAATGAATGGCCAAGAAGCAAATGACAAAAACTAAGAAAATGTGTTCTACTGGGACTCCTAGAAAATGTCAAAAGCATATCTGAAAACCCACAAAGAGTATCTCGAAAATAGAAATTGTAGACGTGTCCAAAGTCTAAAGGTGATACTAAAACCCTCAACTAGAGAGGCAACTTTTTGACATTTTTGGTGCATTTTCCTGAATTGGAAAAGGCAGTATTTAGAGCCGATCCCAAGTAGCACCTCCCCAATTGCCCACCAACTGAATTCTATGCATGACTGGGACATGGTAAGGCTCAGTTCTATCCAAAAGAAATCCAGGGATGATTTCAGCAAATCTGAATGTTTGATCTTGAAGGATGCCAATTTCGTGTAAGGCAAGTCCCTAGGGTGAGGGCATTGACATTCCTGAAGTGGGGACCCTGATGAGGCAGAAGCTAAGGCAGCCTGCATTTCAGGAATGCCCTCAATTGTGGGCCTTACTTGGCATAATAGCCTTATTTTGTCATTTTACCCACATGATACTTGGCTGGTACTCAGGGGGTAGGAACCTTTCACCCAAAAGTTCCTTGTGCACTAGCATGTTTTTCAACAATTCTGATAGTTATTCTATTTGTTATAGTTCCCAAATCTATTGGTCATTTGGTTCATTTATCCTTTCTTTCCTTTCTTTTTTCTCTTTGATTTCCTGTAAAGCTACTTTGTCAATCAAATTTTTCCTAAAAATATTTAGGTATTTAAAAGAGGTCACAACATGTGACTGAATGTAGTTAATTAAAGGCTCCTTTCCTTTGTGTGTATTGCAAGTAAATGAAGTAATGAAAGCAAGTCGTGCAATTTTATGGCTTCCTTGGTTAAATTTGGAAGGTTATGAGTTTCCTACATCAACTTAGAAATAATCTCATCTAGGTTTACAAATTATTTTTGTTGCTCTTTTATCATAGTAGGGCTCAAAAACATGTCTACATACTATTGTTGGTCAATTTTTAAGCTATTGGTAGGATGATCTTCATGTGTTGTTTGATGGATTGTTATTTCAACTATATGCAAAAGTTTTGTAGTAGAAAATCTTGGCCCCATTATTGACCTTGATTGCAATATTTTTTTCATTTGATGTGTATTTTTCTTCATTTCCATGGTTATTGATGCTTGTCACATTGTAAATTTCTAAAGGTTGAGTCTTGTTTTCCATTGCCTTAAAGTTGAACAACCAAATACATGTAGCCTAGAACCCAACCTTGATGTTTTTATTTGTGACACATTGATCTATGGCTTGGTTAACCCATTTAATCATAATGATCTTATTGGGTTCTATGTGATTGCTTTTAGAAAAAGTTGCATCCTTAAACTTTTTGAATGTTGTTTTAAATGGTTGAAAACAAAACACATATAATGGTTGTAGAACATGTGATGTATGGGATGGTAAGGTAATCATGTTTAATCCAAATTCTTGTGCATGTTTTATTGTTTCTAGGGTAACATGATTGGCATGCCCATCTAGAATTAATAAGTGTTGATTGGTAATAGACAATCCACTTAGAACAAGTTTATTGAAGAAAGCTAAAAACTTCTTAAGCAAGAAAGAAAACATCCAAGCTCTCTTTTGCATTGCCATGTAGGTTCTTGGCTGGCAAAGTTTGATGTAATCATTTCGCAATCTTTCATCTTTGAAATTATAAAACCTTGGTATAACACCTCTTGTAGCATTTGGGTGAAAACATTTTAAGGGTGAAACATTTTTCACAAAAAAAAAATGGTGTATAACAAATATTCTAATACATAGTACGTTCAAATCTTAATGACATCTTTTGATTATCTTATACATATACGATAAACTTAAAAATTTGCATGCCAACATTTTGAAACCCAAATTCATTTTGAGTGAAAGTTAATCTTGATCCAATGGTTAGATGAAAAGGATTGAATAAAATCAATGTACATAAATTATGTACTTACATTTTTTCAATCACCATAGGGTTCATGTTTGTGATTTATGAAACATTACCAAATAAAGAAAATTGAAAAAAAATGCAAAGTTCATCTATAAAATCTTTTCTTCTTTCATATAATAGTGGTTTTTTTCCTAAAAAGAAGACATTATTATGCATTTATTATTTTAAAAATGTAAAAACATGTTTTTAATGGATTTTTCACCAAAAATTCTAAAATTTTAAATCATCTCAAATTTAATTGATGTATATCACACTAGTAAAAAAAACACTAATTTGCAACTACAATTTGTGATTAAAAAATAATTGCAATCAATTTTGCAAGTAAAAAATCCTTTAGTTGCAAATGATGATTTAATGTGATGTCAACACATTTTGCATGGATGAAGTATATGGTCAACATATACATTTCCATCCTTCCAATAATGTATAAGATTTGTCAATATTAACCAATTTTTTGCAATTAGTAAATAACATCATTACTAATTGCCATTCGTCAACACAATAATTATTTGGTAAATAGGTAGGTAAAATTATGTGTGCAAAAAATACCTACCCACCTAGGATACATACTTACTTAGGTTCTTAACTTGCCCACCTACTTGAATAGGAAGGTAAAAAAGTAGGTGAGTTAAAAAGTAACCATATAAAATATTTTATTTTATATTTTATGTTTTTCTTTTAAGGTTAAGTTTATGTGAACTCATCCCAAATGGCAAATGATTTTTAGTGTGAAATCAAAAGAAAAGGCACCTTTTTTATATACTTTGTAATATGACATTAAAAGATAAAACATCTAATAGACCATTTAGTATCACTTTAGTCATAAATTTAGTTGTCAAAAATGATTCTCCCACAAACTTTATTTTTGTTTATAATTTGAAAATTAGAAATCTAAATTGGTAAGAAATATATAAATATTTAACTAATTAATCAATTGATTCATGGTAATAATTCAAAGTAAATAACAAATTATTTCAAGAAATAATTCATCAATAATTAATTAATTAATTAATCATTAATTAATCATTAAAGTTAATTTTTTATAAAATATTTTTTATAAAATAATAAATTTCTATTTATTTAGATAAAACCAACATTTTAACCTCTGAAAATAAACATTTTAAAATACTAATGATCAATTAATTAAATGAAAAATAATTAAGTATTAATCAACTATCCAACAAAATATATCTAAAACTAATTGGTAATTCCTAAATATCAATTATAAATGATTAAGTTTCTAACTTATTAACTTCATTAATGGATATTAAATTAGTTTCCATAAACCATTAATATTAACTAAATAATTTAACTCATGAATCATTTATTGAATTTTATATTATAAATAACTAATACTTAGTTAATAATTACTTGGTATTAACCTTAATTCTTGATAAATAAATTATAACTTTCACATAGTTTAATAAATAAAAATAAAAATAAATATCTTATTTATATTTAATCAATATTAACTGACTAAAAAAGAGACAAAATTAATATATAATTAATTTAATTATTAATTAACTAAAATTTAAACCATTTTAATTAAATATTTATAATAATTAGAAAAATTAAAATTAGAAAAATTTATTATTTATTATTCATTGGCTAACTGAATAATTACTAATTAGTATTCATTAGTTATTAACCATAATTATTGATTCATTAGTTAAATCAAATTATTGAAATATTTCAGAAATAATCATATATTTTAGAATTAATTAAATAAGGAATAATTCGTAAATAATGATGCATGATTATATGAATTCATGATTTAATATCTAATTAATCAATGATTTTTTGAAGTAATTAATAAATAATAATTGATCACTGAATTAGTTGGTGTTAATTAAAATATAATTAAATGAGTACATAAAAATATTTAGTTCATATTTTATACTTATTAATAAATTATTTGATAGTAATAATTTATCAATAATTAATGCTCATTTAAAAAAATGGTTAGATCATATTAATATGACCTCATTACCATAATTTAATCATACCTTAATAAAGATGGTATATTTTTAATGAACCATACAAAATCAAAATGAAAAAATTTCAATTTAGTATGCCTATAATGTGGGCAAATATATGTTTAATATACGTTGAATTCAATTTAAATGCATTTAATATGTTAAATAAGCTTAACAAATGTTTAATATATCGAAAAGAAAATCCATATAGTATACTTTTAATGTAGTCCACAAAACCCTAATGTACATTAAATGTTTAAACACACCATAATAAGTAACCAAATTGCAACTAATTTTGCAACTAGATGAACATAGGGGCCTATTATTAGATGAAAAATATAAGAAGTTAGTCAATATGGATGGATGTGTAATTTAATAGTTACACCATGGTTGCAAAAATAATTGTAAATTTCAAAAGATGGTGGCTAATTGTAAAAATGATAAAATAGAGTTGCAAATGATAGATAGTTGGATGTAATCACATGTAGTTGCGACTTGCAAATGGAATGGTTACAAATTACAAGATTTCTTGTAGTGTCAATGTCATTCATCACAAAAAAATTCAACAAAAAATTCAATCCATAATTTTAGTTTTGAAGTATATATGTAATTTTCATGTTTTGTGACAAGTATTACTTTTTCACATATAGACTCCATATGTTCAAGTTCTTTAGCATTTGTTGATTTAAGAAAATTGATTAATTTAAATATAAAACTAATAAAAATTACTTTAAACAAGCAAAAATAATCCAATATGTGATCTCCATATGTTACCAAAAAAACTAAATATAAAAATATTGTACTTGTGACAACAATTTTTGGAGGGCTTATTGTGCTTATGCCCATTTATTAACAATTTATAATTCACCATTCTTGAGACTTAAGGATGGTGCTAAAAATTGTATTTGATCTTTTCGTAACTAAAATCATTGTTTTTAATTGTTTGTTAGCTTGAATGTTAGTTTCATTTGAATTCCATACATGATCTATGATGTTGTTGGCTACATAACGATTATAGGTTGGTGTAGAATGAATTGCAAGAAATGGCTATCTTATATATAAATTCACTTAGTCCGTCTGACACAGACGGCGTTCCGCTTGCGTTTTCTACGGCAGAACCGGCCCGGCCTATAACTGACCACCGGCTAGCATTTTCTATGGCGGAACCGGCCCGGACGGAGGGACGGACGGACGAACGCAGAGAAAAGTGAGGGGAATACTGGACGCGGGAGAAAAGTGACGGTGGACGCAGAGAAAAGTGAGGGGAAAACTGGACGCGGGAGAAAAGTGACGGTGGACGCAGAGAAAAGTGACGGGA
>Ga0116227_10012879_pt1 | contig 13408 bp, 8 predicted proteins | sample S1TSphgellanicum_FD_89693 | JGI IMG/M metagenome (GOLD analysis project Ga0116227, IMG submission 89693) | Host-associated microbial communities from peat moss isolated from Minnesota, USA - S1T2_Fb - Sphagnum magellanicum MG | ecosystem: Host-associated > Plants > Peat moss > Unclassified...
ATTATTTTGAAAAATGGTTTTTTTTTATTTTTTTTTTTTTTTTTTTTAAATGAACATGTTTTGTTTTAAAATTGAAATTCAAAAAAAAAAAAAAAAAAAAACGACCAAGTACTATTGGTTTTTTAATGAAAACCATTGGTTCTTTAAGGTTTTCGAAATGAATAGAATCGATAATTCTCTAATTGTGAAATGTTTTCAAAAACTTGAAATTAACAATTATCTAATTAACTCTTTGAAACAAACTTTCCATTTCATTCAATCTCTTTCACAATTTTTTGCAATCCACCAAATATTCATTTTAACAACTAATTACACTTTAAATACAAGTATTAGATTGTAACTTGGACAAGAATGATGCATAAAGTTGTACCATAATTTAATTTGTACGTAGGACAATATTTCCACATGGACAAAAAACATAACTATAAAAAAACTTGAACTTGATAAGCCTTAAGACATTGGTTTTGTTGACATGTCTATTTGTTCTACTCCCATTTTTCTTTCCCTAAAGTCAAATTTCATCCATTAAGAGATAATAGTTTTTTTGTTATTTTTTTATTATTAGTGTTTTAAAAATGGACATTTAACTTGATGTAAATAACTTGATAATTACATAATTATTTAGGAGTTAACATTGGTAAATTATTAGGTGGTAAGGTTTTATAATTTAATAATGGTTGAGTTGTCACCAATTAACTATGATTTCAATTAATATGCATGGTTCAAATATGATGATTCATTAGAACAATTTCGACACACATTAATGTGCATGATTCAAGTGTAGGGATTTATTAAAAAAATCATGCCATAAATTAATATGTATATTGAGTCACATGGTGAGCCAATTGAGATGATAGACTTTAAAATGTTTTTTATTGAATTTCTTTTTGTATAATATATAAATGGGTGTTTAGGACCTTTGGGAACACCTTCACTTTAAGAAAATAACTTGTTGCAAAGAATTGAAAGTTTTATATTTTCAAAGTTCTTGCATAGTTTGTGAATGCGTAAAATCTATGGTAAAAATATTGATTATGATATAAAAATCATAATAAAAAATAAATATGTGTGTAAATATTTGTGCAAATAAGAACATACATCATTATAACTATGTAGTTATATATATATATATATATATATAGTTTTGGTCCTATACTCTTTTGTCTTTCACAAATACAAATAAAAAAACTAAAAAAAAAAATTATGATTGAACCAGCCAAACTTTTAAAAACTTGACAATTGTCATCAAGTTTTTTAATTGAACCCAAGATGATGAAATGTTACATATGCACTAAACACTTCAACACCAAATCCTACTTCTAACATAACCTTGTCCCTTTTCCAATTCCTCATTACTAGAGCAATACTATGATGGATTGACACTTAAAAAAATTTCTACAAGGAGTGCAAATTTCCTATACTATATGAATGGTTGTCAATGGAGATAGAGAAATCCTTGGCCATAAGTCCATAGCACAATATACAAAAAAACATAGATGATTAAAACACTAGTAAATTCCAAACCAACCTGTATGTAAATGAAAGGTTTCATGAAGGGGCAACAATATCAGAAGGAACACAGCAAGGGAAAAGACTTGAGACATGATCCCCACCATGGATGGCCACCTCTCTTCATGTTGAAAAACACAAAACACGAAATGCAGAAATGAAAGGGGATGACCTCAAGTTTCATAGGTGCCATAAGGAGATTATGTCACTATGCCGCCTCTTTTTGACGATGAACAATGCAACAACACTCAAGCATTTACTATTGACCCCCTGACAAAAATGCACATTGCCATAGAAAAGCTACACCCAAGCACAAAACACGAGACAACATATGAAAAACAAAAGAACCAGCTCCTATTGAAAATGGCACTAACAAGAGTTCAAGAAAAAACAGGAGAACTTGGAAGTGCGGGTACTTTTGTTGACAAGATTCTTTCAATGCTTGGAATCTTGAGGTTCCTTTGGGTCCCAGTTGTTTAGTTTTCTCATCCCCAACGTTCAAGTAGGTATATAACAGGATATAAAACCAGTGAGCATCTGTCCCTCTTTTAAATGACAACCCAATACAGTATGAACTATCTACCTCACCAATCAATGCTCAGTATGTGACCCTGCAAAAATATTTCTTGCATCCGAGTTTTAGTTACTAACTTCTTTCCAACACCACCCATAAAACTGAAACTGTGACTGCAAGTAGGTGGGAGCTAGTAATAGCAATCCACTTAGACCAATCAAACTATCTACCCAACCAGAAACATGAATCAGTCAACAAATATGATTTGGCTGTTTTTATTAGTAGACTCTTCCAGGGCTCTGAAAGCTGTGAATCTTGTCAAAGTCCCAGTAGTTTTCCAGTGGATTCACTGGATTTGACTAATGAACCTCATCGTAGATTTCCAGTGCAGGGTCACATACTGAGCGTTGGTGGAGATGCTCTCAGGTGGCAGTCACCTATTTTCTACATCTCTTGGTGAAACCAGATATAAACTCTATTGAGGTTCATCCACAAGTGAAATAAGGGGCATTTAGTGGTGGTGTGCTGCTGGGTGCTGATTCACTATGACCCAAACAAGGGCCCCAATGGATAGCTCTCAAAACTGAGCAAAATTCGGACCTACAATTGCCCTTAACAACAAGGGCAAAACAACAAATGGGTTTTTAGTTTTTTCAATATGAGGCAACAAGCACCATAAGCCTCATGCCTTATAATTGAAGCCTTAATTCTCCTTCAAAAGGGGTCTAACGCTTAAGCCTTCTAACTCACGGCAAAAAAAAGTTAGTAATCCTTCAAATCAAAGGCAATTTAATCCAAATCAATCCTTCAATTTGAAAGGCACTTTACATTAAAGCTTCTATTGAGTGCCCATTTTTCTTTTGTAATCTTTGATTACACAAAAGTGTAAGGATGGTACTTTTGTACAGTCTGCAATAAGGACCCATTTGCTGATTTTTCATCCTTGGATTTGTTTTGTTTCCCAAAGAACCGGAACCAGCGGTTCTCTGATTTTGGAATAAATTAAAAACCATCACCAGTGGTTCTTTATAAATTCAGGTAACCACACAACACTGGAAAACTAGTTCCATAACGTTCATCGATTTAATTCACTAGAAAAAATTCTGCCAGGTCTTTCTTCAGCCTTTCACTGTAAAGGGCAACCTTGCTGTTCAAATTTAAGGCCTTTTCCAGGCGTAATGACTTGTGGCTCCGCTGGTATTAGGTCTAGTGAAAGCGTCACAAGATGAGAATTTTGATGACTCCTAGCATTCCCTAAATGGATGGCAATTAGGATACTTCAGTGGCTCTCTCCTAGCCTTAGTGCAATTGGAGTGAAAGGAATTGCAAGGACAGTGCATTGATTGGTGTGGGTCCTATTCCAAATATCTTTTAAGGCCATTTATCAAACTCTCGATTTGGACAAGTATTTTCTAACAAGCCCTTGACACAATAATGTCTTGGAAACAGTGTGAGGTGCCTTACCTCACGGTAATGTTGGTTGACATATTGTGTTACCCGACCAAGTGGAGCTATATTTGTCAAAATATCCAAGATCATGGACAAGATATGTAACAATGCTTTTCAAATCTTATAGAGTACAATCTTTGATGAAAACATATTTGGGAAGTTATATGCATATACACTTGTTTTTTTTTTTTGTTGAAAGGCATACATGATGTGGCCTCTTTCTAAACATGCCTACAAAATTATACACAAAATGGTTGTGTGAAATTCTAAGCCTATTGTTGTAGTTTGACTCTGAAAGGTACATATCTATGCATGTGCATAACAAATGATTTAAACACAACCTATTATCATGCCTTTACACTAGCCCCATGATGCTTGAACTAAATGCATTTGTCGTATGTGGACCACACAATATGCTTCATTGAGACTTCACATGTTACAACAAAAGGTGATCTTGTATGTCAAATGATTTCACTAGATTTTGAGTGAATTCATTGGTCTTAATAAATAGGGATTAGTTGGAAAGTAGTGAATTCACTAGTCTAATGAACAAAAAACTAATGAATTGCACCTACATTTTGTAATATGTACACCATGGTTATTCAAGTTTGATATCACTTAAACATGTTGGGTTCAAGTAATTTGTTTTCCTTGATTGAAAAACTCTTGTTGTACATATTTGCATTACTTGTAAAGTTTGTTGTGATGGTCATGGGTAACACTAATGACAATTGCAAGTGGTGATTCAAATATGACATGTCAAATGAAACCTTGTTTGGGCTTTTATTTGAAATCATAGTTGAGTTGGACACCAAGCTTGGATTTGCAAACTAGTCTATGCAATTGGAAAATAAAAACATTCAATATGTGATAATGCTCCTTTTTGGGCGCCATGAATGGGGGAAGGTCAATTTTTCATATTAATGCAAAGTTATGTATTTAAATGTTGATTTTTGATCTTTTGCACCCATTTATCACATTTTGTTTCTTAAAATTGCACCAATCATAAGCATTATGATTTTCCACTGAAGGAGATTACAAAGGGCAACTACTCAACATGTTGCAATGAAATTTGCACAATTAAATAATGATAACAATTTCTAGTAGGTATATTAACAAGTGAAATCAAGTTTCAAAATCAAAATGACATCTAAATCTCAAAAAGGTTTTGATATTTTTACCTTGTGCACATTCATTTCACCAACGTACAAAGAGAGGCGACAATGAATTACATGTTAGCTGAATTGTTTGCCCAAAAAACTAATTCAAATTCCACAAAAAGGGAAATGAATTGTTCAAAAAATTGTAATTCCAAATTACTTCCAATGAGTGACAATTGAGACATTTACCTTTTTTGATTGAATGGTTTTCCAAGTTGGCAACCCATAACCAATTCACAAAAATTTCGGCTTGATGAATTTGGACTATGTTGAATCATTTTGTGCAATTGTGGTTGAATAGACAAAAAAAAGGTGGGAAGGGGTTCAAAAGAAGGTCAGTTTTTCATATTAATGCAAAGTTATGGGTTAAAATGTTGATTCTTGATCTTTTGCACTCATTTATCACATTTTGTTTCTTAAATTGCACCAATCATAAGCTATTATGATTTTCCATTGAAAAAGATTACAAAGGGCAACTATTCAACATGTTACAATGAAATTTTCACCATTAAACAATGATAACAATTTCCAATAAGTATATTAACAAGTGAAATCAAGTTTCAAAATCAAAATGACATCTAAATTTCAAGAAAGTTTTGATATTTTCTACCTTGTACACATTTATTTCCCCAACATATGAAAAAAAAACAACAATTAATTACATGCTACTTGAGTTGTTTGCTTAAAAAATTAATTCAAATTTTACAAAAAAAGAAATGAATTGTTCAAAAAATTGTAACTCCAAATTACATCTAATAAGTGACAACTGAGACATTTACCCTTTTGATACATGGTTTTCCAAGTTGCCATAACCAATTGATAGAAAAATTCTCCCTAGACATTTCCTTCGACCATATGCAATATTTTTTTTTGTGTCAAACTTGCCATGTGGAAATTTTACTAGCCTTTTCAAAAATGTTTTTAGGCTCCCATGCGATTAATGACTTCAAACTTTATATTGATTTGAAAACTTGCATCATATGTAGAATATGTTCATCTAGAAGTAAAACAATTAAGTTTAATATTTAAAAATGATTACATAGGTATCCTTTAAATGTTACTATGAAAAATGTGATCGCAATCTATTGTGATCAAAAGTTGAGTAGTCTTTACTTCTTTGACCTTTCTTCAAGTTGCATAGCTTAGCAAGGTTCATTGGCAACAAATGATATTCCACCTAGTTTTGTTAAAAAAAACCTTGTCAAACACACTATAGTCATTCAATTTCATAAATATGTGTCATTTTAAGTAACACTATTTACTTGTGAAGAGGTTTTAAAAGTTTATTTTCTCAACTCTTGAAAACTATTTTGAAAATAGTGGAAATATTTCTTTACATAAGTAAAGTATACCACATATTCGTGACACAATGTGCGTCACAACGTGAATTCCGAATTGATGTGTTTGGACTATGTTGAATCATTTTATGCAACCATGGTTGAGTCAACAAAAGAAAGGTGGGCACGGGTTTCAAAAAAAAAAGAAACCCAAATTGGGTTGTTGTAATAAAAAGTCAAACTCTTAATAAGCCTATAATTAATAAAGTCAATGTCACATGGATATTGAAGTGCAAATTAAGAAGACTTATTTTTTTAATTTAAATTTTTTTTGGGGAATTGTATAGCTGAATTGTTGAATGCCACAAATAAAAGGGTCAAAATTAGAAGACAACCCATTAAGGAAGAGCCATATATATATATACATATATATGAACCTTGTAAGTTGTGTTGACATGAGATGATCTCACCACCCAAAGTTTAAAGTAGCAACCAAGAAAGAAAAAAAAGGAAAAAAACCCAAATTGGGGATCTAAAAATTGTAGACCAACAAAGCCTCCACTATCTCTTGTCCCACCCCTTTTCTAGTAATACCCTTATCTCATTGCTCTCCCTTTCTAATGAGGAGTTTGAAGCCCAATGAGTGAGTGTGTTGTTAATGCAATGAAGTTGGGAAGAATTTGAAATCTCTATGGAATTGAGTTTCTTTAAGGTGGTGGGGAAGAATTGAAGAGGTTTGAAAAGAACTGAGAGGAATTGAAGTCTATTTGTCAAGTGAGTTCTTTGACATTCAAAGAATCTTTAACTAGATTTTACTTCTCTATGGTGATGCGGTCAAATCCCACTAGGTTCTTGCAGAACATGTTGAACTTGTTGTTTTGCACAAAACATTAGAACATGAACCCCACGGTTTAGAACATGAACTGCTCAGGCACAAAACAACTCTACAAAGCTTGATTGGGGGGCATGGGGGCGGGGAGGAGTATAATGCCCTGAGTTCCATTCATTAGAGCAACTGAGTGGCATATGAATTGAACCATGCAAAGCTTTGGTCGAAAAAAGAAATACTTGAAAAAATTCTAGTGCATTTGTAAAAACAGATTTGTGAAAGAGGATTAATCTCCAAACAGAAATGGCACCGAATTTTCCAGAGCTTGAAGAAGAGGATTGAACTCCAAACCAGAATCATGGCAATCCAGAGCAAAAGTTGAATTGTATGTACTCTTGTAACTACAGTACATGCATACGCTCTTCTGAGTGGGATTGTGTGTGTGTGTGGTTTAATGTAGTAGTCTAATTTGGAATTGGATTATGGATTGGAGGCCGGTAAATTATTCACAATCTAGATTATTAATATTGAAATTAATTTTAATAAGTTCTATTAAATTGACAAATTTGAACAAATTTACTATAATTTTCTTGAGAACTTGTGTACGTAAAGGAAGAAAAGAAAAGAATGATAGGGTCCCATGAAGTGAAAGATCTGAAAATTTGCGGATTCACAATCAATTTAAGATCTTTGGGAACAAGTGAAAAAGAAGAAGAATAAATTATACAAGTTGTGTGGTGGGTGGTTATGGCTCCTTCAGGCCATCGATCTATGTATCTATCTATCCCTCCATCCGTCCATCTGTCCATGAAGAAATTATTTAACTTTTGGATGTAGCTCATAAATTGTTTAAGAAAGTTGACGGCCAATAAATACATTAGAATAGACTGGGAATGTGCAAGAGAAGCTGTGCAGCTGAAAACCAGGAACTAATTACCAAAAGGAAAGGACAAAAGGCTTTGCATGAAAGAAGAAAAACGTTCTCATCAGGCTACAATCAATAATAATAATAATCATATTCGCAACAAACTTACGCAAGACGCTAAATACCCCGCCCCATGGAGCTCTGTCCGGCGCCCTTTCTGGGCCTGACAGTGCAGCCCTGCGCAGAACCGTGTGGTTCTGCCACAGGCAGGGTTTAACGTTCTGACTGTAGGAGGAAAGAAATCTGGCTTCCATCAGTGCTTGAAACAATGCCAGTGGTTTGTACCATGTTCTATGCTTCGGTGTACTCCATGTTACGAACCTGCTTAGCCACAGTAAACAAACAAAGAATTGAATTATGAAGACCATTTGGCATGTTATTTTGCTGAATAAAGAACATGTAGAACCGTGTGTTGCGTGGTTTTATGCAGAACCATGCAGAGCCGAAAAACATGTGCAAGAAGACAAGAAAACATGTGCCGTACAGAGCTCAATTGTGGGGCGGGGGGGGTTTATTTAGCAGCTCCCCAAACTTTTACAACCCCACCTGATAAGAAGGAGAAGAAGCTGTGAAGGAATGAACATACATACATGCATGCATTCAACAGAAGTGGACAAAGAGAAAAAAAACGGTAGCAGCAGCTGGCCATGAATCCACCACGTACAAGCAAACAAACAAACCAACAATTCCATCGATGCTGGATGATGATCAGTGGAGCGTATTTGTAGCCAGCAATTGTGGCTTAATCTTTGGGACATGTCGATCACGCAAGCTGGAGCTGCTGCCGCCGACCTCGACTCGTCTGCAAATTTATATATATCGCAGCTAGGTATATGCCCCATCAGACTCTTCCAATATTCTTCTTTATTGCGTTGTCATTTTTGCACCTCCAATTTGCACAGAAACCATCCTTCTAGCAACCTTCCTTGACATGTCGACATGGAGCCCCTGTGCGATTAACGCGCTGATGACACATGTGTGAGGTAAACTTTGTGATTTCATCTGTTAACGACGTCCAATATTTGATTTTATTGTGGCATATAATACATAAAAGTTGCAATTTGACATGAAGAATGGACACATATTACATTTGCCAGTTTAATGTAATATATACAGCAATCAACAATGCAAATTTGTACATTGTAATATATATTAGATGAAACCACAAAGTTTACATCACTCTTATGACATGTGTCATGAGCCACGACTTTTTGTGTGAGAAAAAGCCACTTTGTCTTGTAGTGAGCTGCATGTGCAGGTAATCATTGATCACCAGCTTAGAACTCAGATCAAACAGATCTAATTGCGGATCTGGGTTTTTGTTTGTTGGGATCCAAATGCTGCACATTCGAAGCTACATGGGAAGCTGTACCTCAGATTTTCTTTAAAATGTCAAACGGAATCTTGATCAGGAGAAGACGAAGATCTTGGAAACATTCAAACGGCAATTATTAGAAAATAACGAAGTGTTTTGCAATCTTGATGACACTTGGGATGATTTGACCAAGTGCTGATCACTGCTCGCACATCCTTCAGCATCTCTGTACTCTCCTGTGTGATTTCCCATGTCCTTCGGCGGGCGCTTTGCTGAGTCAGGGCGATCTATGGAGATCAGGTTTTGCAGTCCTTGCTCGTGCAGCAGCAGCTGCTAACTCGACTCTTGAATCTAGCAGCTCTTGCAGGAGGAGCTCTAAGTTCTCTCAGCTTCGGATGATCTATCTGCCTTTTGCTGAGTCAAGCGCGCGGGATCTCTTGTACTCCCACAGTTGACACTGCACTCACCATGGCTTTGTTGTTGATGTATAAAGCTGCCTCCTCGTCTGCTGCACATGAGATCAGGAGAAAGATCAGATTCAAGGAACTTACAACGAGAGGATCAGCTTGTACAGCTTGCAGATCTGCAAGATGGGAGTATATAATGAGGGACAGGTGTGGGTGGCGGAGCTGGTGGGGACGACAGTCTTTTGCATTCTTGGGCTGGGAGGAATAGCGAATGCAATTCTCCCCGGGACCAAGGGCCATGGGATTGGGTTTCTAGGCATCGCCTTCTGTTTCGGATGGGGCGTCTTCCTGGCACTGCAATTCATGGGTCACATCTCTGGTACGACAGGATCGATAGTAGCTAGCTGATCTCCTCTGTGCTGATCGACAGTCCTCATGCAGTCCATTCAACTAGTCTTGTAGTACGTAGTAGGATACATGTGTTCAGGATTTGCAGCTTGATTAGATGTGCTGCAGTCCTGCAGCTTTAGGTTTGGATCAGTAGATGGTCTTCAGTGGCAATCCATCAAGGTTTAGGTTTCTGAATTTTCTGTACCACGCGAGCTTCTTATAAGCTGCTCTGAGAATGTAATTGTTGCCTCAAGATTGCTTGGAAATTAGGAACACAGCTTAGCTAGAACAAGATGATCTCATGACGATATCTTATGGAGCTGGGTGCAGGTTTTTACAATCCAGCGGTTGCATTAGCCGGGGTGGTGGTGGGAGACATCGGCTGGACGCGGCTGTTGGTGTGCATCAGCGCGGAGATGGTAGGGGCGTTCCTTGCAGCCATTCTCATATGGTTGACGTACATCCCCCACTTCCAGCCATTGGAAGTTGTGCAACAGAATGAGGAGAATCTCATGTGCAATTGCTGTGACATTGAGTCCGCTGGTGTTGCCATCATCAAACAAGAGCTGAGTGCGCCCGCCCACAGGTAGAATATATATTACCTATAAAACTCGCCAGCTTCTTCATAAATTAATCCAGATGCAAGCCGTCGCATTTCAGCTTGTCGCATCTATAGCTACCAAGCATGCATCTCCAGGACAACCTGAGAAAGAAAGATCTTCCCTACGCCATCACTCATAATTTGGGCATGAGCTTCAAGTTCCACCTAGCTGCAGATAATTTTCTTTCAAGTTCTGATACTGAGCTTGCTTGCTTGCTTGCTGCAGGTATGTCTCTGCAGGGACAAGAGATCAGGAAACAACAGCGATCAGTAAGATCCAACCTAGTGGTGACAAGGAAGACCATGAGCTTCAAGCTTCAGCCGCACATTCCTTTTGGCAGACTATCAGAAACAAGGTACTAACAAAAATTCTGCAATACCTGAGTTGAAGCTTCAATCACAACAACAACAACAACAACAACAAAAACTCGCACCTCCCTGAGCTTTTGTTGGCAACCTGATCTATCAGAAAATTGCACTGTTGATTTCATGCTACTACTACTACTAGTCTCATCAGATGCTGCTTGCAAAACTTTCACAAGATAATATCATGAGCGCTTTCTAATTTACCAATTTCTAAGATCGTGATATCGTATGATCTGAGATGAAGATCTGAATTGGAAAAAATTAGTTGTGCAATTCTTCGTCCCTGTCAATTAGTCCTGATTTGTTGTGACATGGATTCTCTCCAAAAAATTTCTGCAGATCATCTTCATGAGAAGTGCGATGAGTACACAACCCAAAACTGATGCTGATGAAGGATCTGTGAACAAATTGAATCCGGGTGCCAGGGTGAGTATATATTGATTCTTCTAGCTCATCATCAGAGCTTCAATTCTTCTTGTGGTCGACATCCTGGTATTGATCTTCCTTGAATTGTCAGATCATGGGGTGGATTTTTTCTCAATCTGGTTCAGCCTAAGACTTGTTACAAAAAAATACTCAGGAACTTTGATGAATCTGTTGAGAACCTCTTGAGGTCGATCATCAACTGAGCCGTTGAAATCAGAAATCTTGCTACGTGCTGAGCTTCTAAGTGGAAGAAAAAATAAAATTATCTGTGTTCAAAAAAAAAACATATATACAGATTCATCAACTTTACAGTTTGATTTTGAGATCACGTGAAAATTTATAGGTTCAAGTTTGAAATATGTTTTCTGGGTTTCAGATGATTTTGAGCTCATTGTCAATTGATTTTGAGAGCAAGAATATATAACTAATGTGGTTGTTCTTGAAGTTTGAGGTTTGTTGTTAGGTTTCGGATGATCTTGGGAACATGACTTTATTTATTTATTTATTATTGTGGGTGTTGTTGAAGAGCTTGGAATTTGTATGAGTGACAATGTTTGTGACTTTGTGATATTCAGGTGAAGGCAAAGAGTCAAGCATGTGGGCCAAATGTGAGACAAAGAATTGAAGAAGACCAAGAAGTGAAATTAACAGTGTTTTGCACCCGACCATCTGTGAGAAAACTTTACTGGTTGTATTGTTTCTGGGCTGAGTGTTTCCTCACTTCCCTTCTCACATATGGAGCTTTCACCATCTCTGACCAGGGCAAACTTGTCATCACTGATGCACCACAAACTTCCCTCTACAAAACAGGCTTACAACCACTGCTTATTGGCTTCCTTGTCTTTGGGTAAAACCCTGTTCCTTATCCATGGTTTTTGCACCCTGAGTTTCTATCACCTAATCCCTCCACTAATTAGTGCTTTAAGTGACCAAATTATGCACTAATTAATGGTATTGTTTTATTGTATAATGGCTTGAAAATCCGGGATTAGGGTGACCAAATTATGCACCCGAATTAGGAATTAGGAATTAGTATATGTGTCTGCTTCTGTACTAGATTGTTTTCAATCATTTTCTCGTTGATTCTTGTATTGTTTTTGTCCATTTGTTTTATGAGCATTCTTGGAGACTAACTTTGAGAAATAAATCAACAAAGAAAGGTTTTTTGTTTTTGGGAATGGTGAGAGGGATTTGCCTTTTTTTTAATCTAAGAGTGCTTGTTGGAATTTGGTGTGTGTAGGCTTATCTTGTGTGGAGGTGGAACAACGGGCCCAGCTCTGAATCCGGCTCGGGATTTGGCTCCAAGATTTGCTCATTGGATACTTCCTATCCCTAGGGAAGGACCATCCGAATGGTGGTATTCATGGGTTCCAGTTGTTGCACCTTGTGTTGGTGCAGTGTTAGGTGGTTTATTTGCCAAGTCCATGAAGCATATGTTAGTTGCAGGTCTCTAATGTAACAAGATCAAAACACCACTTTTTTTAGTTTTGGACCAATCTGATGTACATAATTATGAGAACTTCTTCAGCAGATCTCATTCTCTTTTGTTGAACTTTCAAGGTCATCTTCATCTAAAAAGTGGATCACATTGTTGAAAATTAGAAGTTAGTATATTAAGCTTAGTTATTAGATATGAGCATGCTAGACTTTGTCTACTTTGAACAAACTCTTTGTCAATAAGTTTTAGGTAAAGAAACCTTTGTAGAAGAGGTATGTTGAGCTAGAAACATCTTAAATTGAGCATGATGGGTGAAGCACAAATTGTAGTGTGTTTTCAAGTTGGCCGGGAGCATGGGTTCAATAAAAAGCTTTATGCAGTTTTTCTTGTTATTCAATTATGTGTCTTTGAATTTTTACATTATGGTAAAGCTGAGTAAGTGCCAAAAGACCAAGAAATTTTGTTTCTAATGTTCATATGTATGACAAGTTTTGGGTTCTAGAAACTACCTAATAGATATGATGCAGTATTTTTGAACCTTGATCTACTAATATGGAGCCATATATGCATTGAGAAGAACAGAAGGACCATTTAAATTGATCTATTGCTACATCAAGCACTTTCACAATAGACCCATTCACCCATGGTTGGCTGGTTGGCTGGCCCAAGTGTGGTTAGTCCAGACCTCATAGTTTGTGGCAAATGCCAACTTTGCCAAAATTAATTTAATTTTGGCAACTTTCTTTGGGTAATTTTGGCAAAATTGGCAGTGTGTGTATTTTAACGTGAGAAAGTGAATTTC
>Ga0116227_10012880_pt1 | contig 13408 bp, 12 predicted proteins | sample S1TSphgellanicum_FD_89693 | JGI IMG/M metagenome (GOLD analysis project Ga0116227, IMG submission 89693) | Host-associated microbial communities from peat moss isolated from Minnesota, USA - S1T2_Fb - Sphagnum magellanicum MG | ecosystem: Host-associated > Plants > Peat moss > Unclassified...
CAAGGAGATGGCCCCATACATGTTCTTTATGCTGGTACAGGTCCCTTTGCCGCATTGGCACTTCCGATAATGGTGCAGTTTAGTCCTGCAGAAGTGCAGTTTACCTTACTCGAAATTAATGAGAACAGTTACCACAAATTATTGGATGTAATTACAGCCTTCGATTTGAATAGTTATGTGAAATCTATTGAAATTGCTGATGCAACCAATTATGTTTTGCAAGATATTGATGTAGATATTGTGATCAGTGAAACGCTAAACAGAGCCCTCATTACAGAGCCACAGGTTTTTATTATGTTGAATCTTGCTAGTCAGTTAGGCGAAGAGGTAGTTTATCTACCAGAGGAAATTACGGTAAACCTGTGCGCAAAGAAGAGAAGTGAAAATAAGCCAACGAAGCTTAAAACACTGATCAATTTTAATGTAGATAAAATGAAAGAGATTATCGATCGTTCTGAAAATCAGGAATGGACTTTCGATGAAATAAAAGTAAACATTAATAACATTGATCCTGTTAATCTTTACTATTCTACTGAGCTGAAGATATATAGGGATAATTTTTTAGGTTATGAAGATTCTTCCCTGAATTTATTGGAAAAAGTAAAATTGGAACATCAGACTACGGATGACCTTATCTTTAAATATAATGCAGCCGGAAAGCCTGGTTTCATTGTTTACGCTGGCGAAAAGGTGAGTTTATAATTTATTGATAGTTATTAAATACACCGTCGATAATTTATTCATTCAGATATATTGTTGTCGAATTTAAAAACCATTTAGTAAGAATATAGATTAATCTAATCCGGCAATCCCTTTTTTATTTCACTACATTTTCCTCAACTTAGCGACATAAAACATTTATGCCGCCAGAAAAACGAAAGCCCGTTGCCAGAAAGCAAACTACCAGAAAGCCTGCGCTAAATAAGAAAAAGCCAGCTGTGCTTTCTATACAGATGAAAATTGCGCTGGCAGGCTTATTATTGATTTTACTTTCACCACTTTATTATGGTTATGTTTTAAATGGTTTTGTAGCCACTTGGCGGTGGATTAAAGATTGGGGACAAGACCCAAATTATCGTACGTACAAAAGCTTTAATATTAAAATTCCGAAGAAATATACGGTGCATGGTATTGATGTTTCATACTACCAGGGTAAAATTAACTGGCAGAAAGTAAAGGCAATGAAAGAAGATGAGGTTAAAGTCAGCTTTGCCTTTATTAAAGCTACTGAAGGTATTTTACAAGTTGATCCATATTTTCAACGCAATTGGCGTGAAGCACCAAAGGCTGGAATTATTTGTGGTGCTTATCATTTTTTTAGACCAAAAAAAAGTGGGCGGGCACAGGCAAAATTTTTCTTACAAGTGGTAAATATTGAAAAGGGCGATTTACCACCTGTTGTGGATATTGAAACTTTAGACGGTGTTTCTCCGCTTAGAATGAGGCTGGAGCTTTCAGATTTTCTCACTTATATAGAAATGAAAACGGGTGTCCGCCCGATCATTTACACAGGTTTAAAGTTTTATGAAGATCATCTCGAAGGAAAATTAGATGAATATCCTTTATGGATTGCACATTATTATCAACCCAAATTGAGATTGGATAAAAGCCGCTGGAAATTTTGGCAACATTCAGACAAAGCCAAAATAAATGGCATCGGCCATGTGGTTGATTTTAATGCATTTAATGGTGATAGTACTTCACTTGCAAATATGCTGGTGAAATAGTTCATTTGTCATTAGCACATTGGGGAAGGTGTCATCAAGTCATAAAACTATTGAACTTATGACTCCAATACATCAATGAACTATACTGTCCAACTTTCGCATTTTTCCAGGAAAAATTCATCAGCCTCTGCACCAATCCCAACTTCTTCAGGTACATCAAGGAAATAACCATTATAAGTCAATCCGCCCACAACAGGATCTACCAGGCGACCAAGTAACGCGGTATCTAAATCAAAAAACGCTACGTTTGGGCTAGCAAGTGCGAAATGAAGATTAGCACTTAAGGCAATCCGGCTTTCCAGCATGCTGCCAATCATGCATTTTATGCCTTTTTTTAAGGCTTCCTCATGAATTTTTTGAGCCTCTAAAATGCCGCCAGATTTTGAAAATTTGATGTTTAGGTAAGTGGTCGATTGGCTATTGATCAGCTTTCTGGCATCGTGGTGGTTATAACAGCTTTCGTCAGCCATGAGTTTAATAGGAGAGTTGATATTCAGTTCTGGGAGTCGGTCATCATACCAGGTACGCATGGGCTGTTCACAAAATTCGATATTATATTGTTCCAATTCACTAAGCGCAAATAGCGCCTCATCAAAACTCCATCCCTGATTGGCATCCAGGCGCAAGGTGATTTCAGTACCAACCGCGTAACGGATTTGTTTAACCCGTTCAATATCATCCTGAATGTTCTTCCCTAATTTGATTTTTAAAATCCGGCAACCCAGACTTTTATATTTTAATGCTGTTATAGCCATTCCTGCAGGTGAATCAATACCAATTGTCATATCGGTTTCTATGGTTCTCCTTGTTCCGCCTAGAAATTTATAGAGCGGCTGGCCGGCATGCTTAGCTGCAATATCAAACAAAGCCATATCAAAAGCACTTTTTATGGTACTGTTATGATCGGCATAAGACAGAAGATCATTCATTCTTTCAGGAATTTCCAATGGATCTTTACCTTTTAAAATGGCGGCAAAGTCTTTGGCCATCGCAATACAGGTATCCTGTGTTTCGCCCACAATCATCGGGAAAGCTGAGCATTCACCAATGCCGTGGATGCCCGCATCCGTATAAATTCTAATCAATACATTCTGTGCGAAATGCATGGTTCCGGTTGCAATTACAAAGGGTTCCATCGGGATACTAAAGCGATATATTTCGGTATGCGTGATTTTCATTTTCTATTTTTTTTCTAATCTAATCAGGAAAGCAGCCGGTAATGCGTCCAACTCAATTCGTGACGCAATGCGTCACGAATTGGAAAAGCTTTAAAGAAACTTCTGATATTTCTCAAATTACTTTCATCAAATCCTTTTCCAAACTCAAGCGTAAGCTGTTGCGATAAATTCTTTAACGTACTTTTGCCATAATCTGCCCGGGCTTTACCTTGCTGTTCATCCTCAACAATCAACTTACCAATTTGCCAGTAAGATTCAAGTAATTCAGAATTTGCAGCCCGGTAAACTTTCAGACGAGACTGAATAATGATTTCCTTAACAATATTGAGAAATCGTTTTTAGCTAATTCCATAATCAAAAATTGATCGACATCTAAATTAGAAAAACAAAACTAAAAGGGAGCAGCATTGTAGATAATTTATAGCTTTACTTGTTTAATATTATAATTCATTTATTTCATGTCAAATACACATTCCGAACCCAATAGTTTAATTAACGCATCTTCGCCCTACCTGTTACAACATGCTTATAATCCAGTGCATTGGTATGAATGGGGCACAGAAGCTCTGGAAAAGGCGAAGGCAGAAAATAAGCTGATTTTAGTTAGTATTGGCTATTCGGCCTGCCACTGGTGCCATGTAATGGAACGAGAATGTTTTGAAAACCATGAGGTGGCAGAAGTAATGAATCAGCATTTCGTTTGCATCAAGGTAGATCGGGAGGAACGTCCGGATATTGATCAGATTTACATGTATGCCATCCAGCTCATGACTGGTAGCGGAGGCTGGCCATTGAATTGTATTTGTCTGCCAGATCAGCGCCCGATTTATGGTGGCACATACTTCCGTAGAACAGATTGGATTAATGTACTGGAAAATGTTGCTGCACTTTGGACAAATGAACCAGATAAGGCAATTGAATACGCGGCAAGACTAACTGCTGGTATAAATGATAGTGAAAAAATCATTGCTGTTGAACGTAAAGAAGATTATACTCAAGATCATTTAACTGAAATTATTGATCCATGGAAACGCCATTTCGATATAGGCTATGGAGGCTATAATCGTGCCCCAAAATTTCCGCTACCCAATAATTGGGTTTTCTTATTGCGATATGGATTTCTGAACGATGATGAATCAATTTTTACACCGGTTTGCCATACACTGGAAGAGATGAGCAGGGGAGGAATCTATGATCAGCTTGCTGGTGGTTTTGCCCGTTACTCGGTTGATGATAAATGGCATGTGCCACATTTCGAAAAGATGCTTTATGATAATGCACAGTTAATCAGTTTATATATAGAGGCTTATCAATGCACCAAATTTGATTCATTTAAACGTACGGCTGTCGAGAGCATTGAATGGGTTTTTAATGAAATGACTTCACCAGAAGGGTTGTTTTATTCAGCTTTAGATGCAGATAGCGAAGGGGTTGAAGGTAAATTTTATGTTTGGGATAAAACTGAATTTAACCAGATTTTAGGAGATGATGCTACACTGCTGGCAGAATATTATAACGTTACCGAAGAGGGCAACTGGGAAGAAGAACATACCAATATTTTAAGAAAAACAATTGAGGATGACAGCCTTTTGGCAAAATATGGAATTACTGCTGATGATTTATTTGATCAGGTAAACCAGGCAAAAGCAAAGTTACTTGAGGTTAGAAATAAACGGATTCGCCCAGGGTTGGATGATAAATGTTTAACGGCCTGGAACGGTATGATGATTAAAGCACTGGCAGATGCTGCACAGGTTTTGGGCCATGATTTCTATTATCAGAAAGCATCTGCGGCTGCAAATTTCATCTTGACAAATATGAAATCGGAAGCAGGTGGCTTGTATCGTAATTATAAAAATGGTAAAGCATCTATCACTGGTTTTTTAGATGATTATGCCTTCCTAATTGAAGCTTTAATAGCACTTTATGAATATGATTTTGATGAGAAATGGCTGATTGAAGCAAAATCATTCGCAGATTATGTTTTAAATAAATTTAGCGATGATCATTCACCGATGTTGTTTTATACTTCGGCACAAAGTGAAGACCTTATTGCCCGTAAACATGAGGTAATGGATAATGTGATTCCTGCTGCAAACTCTACCATGGCGCTAAATTTGAAGAAACTTGGTTTATTATTTGATTTCGGGCATTATCACGATAAGGCAGTAGAAATGCTTGCTGCGGTACATCCCAAAATCAAAACATATGGTTCAGCTTATTCTAATTGGGCTATTTTACTGCTGAATGAAATTTACGGCATCAATGAAATTGCAATTACTGGTTTAGAAACAGATTTGGTTAAACTGCAGTTAAGCAATCATTATATTCCCAATAAAATTACTTTAGGCGGAACAAAAAGTAACCTACCCCTGTTAAAAGGGAAGCAAAGCAATGAAACAAAAGTTTATATTTGCCGAAATAATGTGTGCCAGTTACCGGTTAATACTGTTGAGGAAGCATTAGTGTATTTACAATAAAAAAAATCTGAATGAATATTTCACCAAACTCAGTAGTCGCAGTAACTTATGAATTGCACACTACAAACGAAGAAGGACAACAAGTTTTTGTTGAAAAAGCTGATGAGCAAAATCCTTTAGTATTTTTATATGGCGTAGGCATGATGTTGCCAAAATTCGAAGAGCACTTGGCCGGCTTAAAAACCGGTGATGAGTATAGCTTTGAGTTATCTGCAGCTGATGGTTACGGAGAACTTGATCCAGGAGCTTTTGCTGATTTGCCAAAAACCATGTTTACTGAAGCAGGTGGCGAAGTTCCGGCTGTTGGTGATGTAATTCCTTTGCAAGATAACAATGGTAACCAATTCAGAGCAGGTGTAACAGCTGTTCATGAAGAGACGGTTGCGGTAGATTTGAACCACCCGATGGCAGGTAAAAATTTATTATTTGCAGGTACTATTTTAAACGTTCGTGAAGCTACTCAGGATGAATTGGCTCACGGTCATGCACACGGCGCAGATGGACATGCGGATCACTAGATTGATCAAAAAATCGTAAATTCAAATTGATAAAACTAAAAAATCCCGATGAATATCGGGATTTTTTTATAATAATTTAGCTGTAATCAGTTCAACCGGAGGGTTATTCATGGCATTTCCCTTGTTCAGCTTCAAAACCCCTTTCACGGTAATTGGTTGATAAGTAAATTTAATAGGCTCAGCCATTTCTACCAACACCATAATGGGAATTCCATTTTTTCCGCAGTAAAAACACTGGTTTATAGGTAAGGTAGAAAGCATAAATTTGGTTTGCTTCATGCCATCCTTTATTGGTACGATATAGCCCGATAGCTCAAATGGTTTACTTTCATACTTCTGGATTCCTGCATTATAAATGGCATAGGTTTCTGTAGGCTTTACTGTTTTAATTTTAACCCCACCAATAATATCCCAATTGGGCGAATCCATCTGATCGCTGGGATCATGCTGTGCACTGGCCGAAAAACCAATAAAAATGAACAATAAAAAAGTTAATAATCTCATCTGAATTTTATCTGAAAAGCAAATATACAAAAAGAGATGATGGTGATCAGGTAAAGGATTTAGTACACTTTTTTAAAAATCTACCTTTAAACGTAAGCCACCATTGGTAAGATTTAAGTTTTCTCTTGAAAAAGTTTTCATCGGTAGCCTTAAAAAAGGCTCAATGGCAATATTATTCTTTTTGGATATCTTTCGTTTATAGCCTAAAGAGAAATTGTAAAAACCAATATATTTATCCGGGTCGATGCTAGATGTTGGCTGTGGCTCACTTTGTTTTTCTGCCACAATAAAACTTTTAGAATCCATCGTGCCGTTGGCTAATGGAGATGACAGGGTTTGGACTTGATTAACCAGATAGGTGTTTTGTTGCGAATTGTTTAAAACAGCAAGGGCAGAAACGCCAATGCCCGTATATAACTTGTCTGAAATATTATAACGCACTTCTAATGGCACATTAATTCCCTGTACTTTTGCATTGATAGATTCCAGGTTTTTGCCAGATAACGATTGAGGTGCGGCAGCATTCTGCGATTCTGTAGAACTAATGGAAGCATAAGAAACGCCAGAGCTGATGGATAACTTATTGACAATGGCATAAGATAAAGAGAATCCATAATTCATGTTTAACTTATTGTCATTACCCATTGATGGCGCCACATACACGTCTGGCTGCCATTTAGAATGCTGATCAGTTTTACTATGAGTTGGATGTTGCTGGTTTACTTTGCTATCAACGGCTAACAAATCTTCAAAAGATAACTTTTTATTCGTTTCTGTTTTTTGCTTCTCAGCCTGAACAATTGTAGTAACTGGGTTGGCATCAACAGTTTTAATATCAGCTGGCTTAGCAATAAAATCATTGGTCTTATCTGTTATCAATTCTTCCATTGGCTGATAAGTTTGTGCAATAACATCCTGTTTAGGATGAAGATTTAGGTTGCTGTCTAATGATTTAAAATAGGATGGAATATAGACTTGTTTTTCTATCTGGTTGATTTCTGTCGATGTTGTAACTTGATTGAACGACTCATTTGAGTGATCATTTTCTTCTACCTTTCTAGCTATTGGCGACTCTGTATTTTGAACTTTTGATTTTACCACAATAGGTTGTTGTGATTCTTCGCTACGATGAATAAAAAATATGCCTGAAATAATGAAAATAATGGCTGCAGCCGTCCATAACGGCCATAAAACAAAACCCCTACGCTTATCTTCCTCCTTTTTAGAAAAGCGCTCCCAGGCACCAGGAGCGTAATTCTCCTCGTGATTTTGTAACTGGGTAGTGATATGTTCAATTAATTCCTTATCCATTTTTTTTATATGTACCAACTAATGTGTTGGTGTAAAGTGTACGCAACTTATTTTTTGATCGGGTTAAATAAACACGACTTGAACTTTCCGGAATGTTTAGCATTTTTGAAATTTCCTCATGTGCAAAGCCTTCAATCTCATATAAGTTAAATACCAGTCGTTGCGTATCTGGCAAATGATTCAATAAATTCATAATATCACTCACATGAAGTTCGGATGCTATTGAGACCTGGGTAACCGGATGTTGATCTTCATTTAATTCATCCACATAAAAATGAGCTTTCGAACTTCTGATTTTATCTATTGCCGTTCTTGAAGCAATTTGCGCAATCCAGCCCCTGAAAGATCTCTGTAACTCTTCAGGATTTGCTGGTGGCTTAAACCCCGCAACATGTTTAAATATCTTGATAAAGGTATCATTTACAAGTTCTTCACTGTCTGAAGTATTCTTGGTATACCTTAAAATTATACCCATTAAATAGCCATAAAATGATTTATACATCATTTCTTTACAGCTATTGTCGTTTTTTACACAGCCTTTTAAAATCTCCTCAAATCTGAGTATTTTTTTGATCACGCTGTAAAAGCCTGTTTAGGGTTTGATTAGTTTTAATGCTTATTTATTTCAAAATTAAAAAATAACACCATCCATTTTACCGAATGGTGTTAAATTCAATTGGTAGATGTTATTTATTAGTCATGATAGCTAAACCAAATTTAGTACTATCAGTTGCATTGCTTAAACCCTTTGCCCAAATGGTGTAGATTTTACCTTTTTCAATTTTTATTGCGGGTAAGGTAGCCCTAACTGTTCCGGCCTGCTTCACCTGGAAAGTATAATTCTCTGATGGATTAATTGAGGTGAAAGCCGTATATTCTTTAAATGCTTTTGAGGTAAATAATGCTGTAGCGTTTCCGTCCAATGCTAAATCTAAAGGTGAAGAACCCGGACTTAAATTAATAAAACGAATTTTTGCCTTATCCGTTTCAGGTGCCTTCAAATCATCTTCAACCAATAAAAGTTTAGTTGATTTTAAGGTATCTACTACAAATACAGAATAAAATGAACCACCTTTTAAAGCAGCTGTTCCATTGGTTAAATATTTAAGCGAGTCTTTCTTAGAAACACCTACAATTCTGGTGCCAGGGTAGGCCGCAAAATATCCGCGGTCATTGGTATAGCTAAAACTTCCAATTTTTTGATTGTCAAGGATATAATCTAAAGCCGCAGTTCCCGGAGAAGCATGTACAAAGCCTATACCAGCAGCCTCAATCGGATCGTCATTCCAATCTTTTTTACAGGCAGAAAAAGTGAGTGTGATCGCAAATAATGCGCATATTATTTTAGTGCTTAAGCCTAAGTAATTTTTAGTTTTCATAATGTATTTAAATCAATCTTTTCACAAAATTGGTTAATGGCCATTAACGCTTTTGATGATAAAACGATTAAGCAAATGAAAACGCTACAATAGCAAAAATTTAATTTACTGTTAAGTGATGAGAAATGGTTATCGTACTTTTTACCGGCTTACCATTCACATAACCAGGATTACAAGCCAGTTCTTCCGATCTGAATAAATTTTGGTCAATGCTTTTGGTTTCATTAAAATTAGAACCAATCACGTTTCGTTCTAGTTTCGTAATCTTGCCCAATTCATCTAAAAAATAGGTATAGCTTACCGTGTAAGTCCCGTTTCTTTTTCTGAGATTCATGTCAGGATAAAGGATTCTATTTATTATTAAAATAGCACTGAAATTGCCGCCAATTTTAACTGGGCGAATAATTGTATCTCCTTCTTTTGCATTTTCTAAATGATAGGTAGTGGATTTATCCTCCATTTCAAACTCCACTTTTTTAGTGCTATAATTATAAACCTGTTCCAACACACCATTTAATAAATAAAATTTCCATTGGTTCACCCTTTCATTATTTTGATAATAACCTGAAGCAATTTGTTTTTGGTTGAACAAGACTTCCGCGAATCCATTTTTGATGTTCTTATTAGATTTTAGTACGGTGTAACGTTCTATAAATTTCTCATGGATGTTGGTCGTACGGAAAGTTGTTGAATCACTTTTCTGTGCGAAGGCACTTAAAGTAAAGGTTAAAAGTATAGCGGTTAATAATGTCTTCATAGCTATATAAAGAAAAAGAGTTTTGACGTGATATCAAAACTCTTTCAATGTTATATTTTTATTAAGGATTATGCATACATTTCCTCACGGAGTTTGGCAACATCGGCACTGTTAATGTATTCATCGTATGTCATTAACTTATCAATTGTACCCTTAGGCGTAATTTCAATAATTCTGTTTGCCACGGTTTCTGTTAACTGGTGATCCCTTGAAGTAAACAATATGGCACCTTTAAAGTCTTTCATACCATTGTTTAATGCTTCGATAGATTCCAGATCCAAGTGATTTGTAGGTTCATCAAACATTAAAAGATTAGCCTGTTGTAACATCATTCTAGAGAACATGCAACGCATTTTTTCACCTCCTGAGAGCACTTTTACATTCTTTAAAACCTCTTCACCAGAGAATAACATCCGGCCTAAAAAGCTTCTTACAAATTGCTCATCAGCATCGGTTCCTGAATATTCGCGTAACCAGTCAACCAGGTTTTCATCTTTACCTGCAAAATATTCAGAGTTATCATTAGGGATATCTGCTGTGCTGATGGTTACACCCCACTTAAATTCACCTTTATGATCATTATCTCTTCCTGTTAAAACATCATAAAAAGCTGCGGTTGCTAAACTATTTTGAGATAATACAGCAATTTTATCACCCTTATTTACCATGAAAGTAATTTTGTCGAACAAAATGCCATCATTTCCGGATTTACCTAAATTCTCTACCTGTAAGATCTGATCGCCCGCTTCACGACCAGTGTTATTGAAAATAATAGCGGGATATTTACGGCTGGAAGCTTTAATTTCAGTGATGTCAATTTTATCTAAAGCCTTTTTACGTGAGGTAGCCTGCTTTGATTTCGATGCATTTGCACTAAACCTCCGAATAAATTCCTGCAGCTCCTTCACCTTATCTTCCATCTTTTTATTCTGGTCGCTGCGTTGTTTTAAAGCCAGCTGACTAGATTCATACCAGAAAGTATAGTTACCAGTGTAGATACTCATTTTAGCAAAATCGATATCTACAATGTGTGTACAAACTGCATCTAGAAAGTGCCTGTCGTGACTTACCACTAAAACAATATTCTGATAATCGGCTAAGAAGTTTTCTAACCAGGCAATGGTTTCAATGTCCAAATCGTTGGTTGGCTCATCCAGTAATAAGATATCCGGATTACCAAATAAGGCCTGTGCCAGCAACACCCTAACTTTTTGGGTATTGTCTAACTCTTTTAATAATTTATAGTGGTTATCTTCCGTAATGCCAAGATTGCTCAGCATGGTTGCTGCATTGCTTTCCATGTTCCATCCATCCATTTCAGCGAAGATGTTTTCTAATTCTCCTGCACGTTCACCATCTTTCTCTGAGAAATCTTCCTTCATGTAAATGGCATCTTTCTCTTTCATGATGGCATAAAGTTCTTTATGACCAATCATTACGGTTTCAAGTACGGAAACTTCATCAAATTCGTAGTGGTTTTGTTTTAAAACCGCCATTCTTTCGCCTGGAGTAAAAGCAACACTACCCGAAGTTTGGTTAACTTCTCCTGATAAAATTTTCAGGAAAGTAGATTTACCTGCTCCGTTAGCCCCAATAACACCATAGCAATTGCCGTGAGTGAATTTTAAGTTAACATCTTCAAATAATGTGCGTTTGCCGTATCGTAAGGATAAATTAGAAACTGAAATCATAAACAAATAAAATAAGCCGCAAAGATAGGGAAAAAGGTTGAGGGTAAAAAGGTAGAAGGTTTAAGATTAGTAATTTGAAAATGAAAGTTTAGCAATTATTGCGTGTGCAACCCCGCTTTCACTGCAATCTTTTTAAATAAAGTTAATAACCCTATCAGCGTTTCTCTCATTAATGTTACTAACTGTGAAAAGCATAAAAAGTATTTTCGTTCAATCGGGTTTAGGTTAATCAGTCTTGTGCTTTTGGCAGCCAAAAACCTGACTCGTCATCGGAACAATATCCAGTTTCTTTAGCATTAGTAACTTTAAAATAGATTAACCATTCTCTTTAATCTTTACCTTTTTACTATTTTTACCAAATGAGTACAACATATGAAATCATTTCAAAAGTAATTAAAGAACGCCGTAGTATTTTTCCGGCTAGTTATATTAAAAAAGAAATCCCTGTAGAGGTAATTGATCAAATATTAGAAACCGCAAACTACGCACCTACACATAAATTAACACAGCCCTGGCGCTTCACCGTGATTAGAAAAGCTGGCTTAGCAAAGTTGGGCGAGGAGCTAGGCAGATTATATAAAGACCTTGTTCCGTCGCATCAGTTTCTTCAAAAAAAGTATGATAGCTTTGCCGAAAAAACAAATCAATCTGATTGCATTATCGCGATCAACATGGCAGTTAGTGGTAAAATTCCGGAATGGGAAGAACTGGCTGCAGTATCTTGTGCAGTTCAAAACATGGCATTAACAGCCGAAAGTTTAAATGTTGGTGCTTATTGGAGTTCTCCACCATTAATTGAAAGTTTAAGTGATTTTCTTGGGTTAAAAGAAAATGAAAAATGCATCGGATTGTTTTATATGGGCTATCATAATGAAACGCCCTGGGCGCCAAACCGTACGCCGATGGCTGATAAAGTTCGCTGGATTGAAGATTAATTTGGCGTATTTGTCATTTCGACTGGTGCACAACGAAGTGACGATGAGTTTGAAAAATCATTTAATCGATTGGTGAACATTTCTTCTTTAGCATCGAAATGACGAATTTCGAAAATATTACTTTCTTTCCTTTATCCATTTTACATCAAAATATGTCTTCTATAAAATCTCAGCTTTATCAGCTGTGTCTTACTTTTATTCAAAACCGCATAGAAAATATTGAATATTCATTGCAGCAGGCACGCCAGGCATCAAATGATGATACCAAAAGTAGCGCTGGTGATAAGTACGAAACCACCCGTGAAATGATGCAACAGGAAATGGATCGCAATAGTAAACTGCTCTATGAGGCTGGCCAGCAAAAAATTGCTTTACAGCAAATTGAAAGTGTTGATGTTTCAATAGAAGTTAAAAATGGCAGTTTGGTTTTTACATCAGAAGGAAACTTTTATATTAGTATCAGTGCAGGCGAACTTAACTTAGATGGGCATAAGTTCTTTGCCGTTTCTCAGGCAGCGCCGATTGGTAAACTTTTCATCGGGAAAAAAGCAGGGGACGTGTTAAATTTTAACGGTAAGAAATATTTGTTAAAGGAGATTCTTTAGTTAAGCCGACTTACGAAATTTAAATAGTTTGTGTGGCTGGGAGAATTTTGTCAGTCTCACATTGGTTTTTTATTTAAACTGGCGAAGTTTTCCTTCGCTTAGGCCTATAAACTTCGCAAGTTAGACCAATCATCTTACGAAATTTAGCTGGACGGAGTGGCTGAAGAATTCCGTCAGTTTGAAAGAGTTTTTATTTAAACTGGCGAAGTTTTCCTTCGCTCCAGGCCTTATAAACTTCGCAAGTTGAATTATTTTGCGCCAATTCTTTCAGCGAAAGATGGAACCAAATATACTTTCAATTCGTTGAAAGGAATGAAAACAAC
>Ga0116227_10012881_pt1 | contig 13407 bp, 13 predicted proteins | sample S1TSphgellanicum_FD_89693 | JGI IMG/M metagenome (GOLD analysis project Ga0116227, IMG submission 89693) | Host-associated microbial communities from peat moss isolated from Minnesota, USA - S1T2_Fb - Sphagnum magellanicum MG | ecosystem: Host-associated > Plants > Peat moss > Unclassified...
TCGGTTGGTGTTGCTAATGATGATTTGATCGATTCGATCGAAACTGAATCCGCTTCTGATTCAATAGTTTCTTTTTCAGTTAGGCGTCCGCCTTCTCCCTGAAGTTCAGCTGTTTTTGCTGCTAATTCTTTTTCTGCTACTTGTTTTTTAGCCATTAATTAATTATCTCCTTTTTTTCCCATTTAGGGACTGCAAAGGTAAAATTTTTTTTAATTATAGAAAAGATTTTTTGAATAAATCTTGCTGATTTTTAGGATATTAAGAAACGGGATGGCCAATTTATAAAATCTTGGTTGATTTTTAATCCAATATAAACAATTTTCCTTGCAGGTTTACTTTCGCATACCATTAATTTTACCCTTTAGTTTAAATGCTGTTTTTGGTGTATTTTCCTGTAAGATAAGGTTTTATTCGGTTCTTAAAGTTTGATTGGGAACGCAAATGATATTATTGCCATTGCTGAGCTTTCCGTTCGTATTGCTTTGGTTATTGAAAAACATATTATTGTAACCTAGCTGAATGTGAAGTTAAACAAATTGCTGTGTATTTATATATCATTAACTTTGTTGAGTTAAAAACAATAACATGATTGAATTGATTAAACAGCCCTGGTCCTGGTATTTTTCAGGTTTTATGATCGTGATGGTTATGCTTATACTGGTATTTTGGGGTAAATCATTTGGGTTTTCCTCCAACTTACGTACCATTTGCACTTTGGCAGGAGCGGGTAAAAGGCTTAATTTTTTTGATTTTAACTGGAAGGCACAAAGATGGAACCTCTTATTTCTGATCGGGTCCATCATTGGAGGTTATCTGTCTGCACATTATTTAAGTGCCCCTCAGGCCATGAAACTTTCATCAGTAACAATACATGATCTGCGTAAATTAGGCATAACCTTTAATGGAGAACTAAATCCTGAAGAGCTGTTTTCTTTACAGGCATTAAAATCACCTAAAACGGTGTTTATATTGTTAATTGGAGGTTTGATGGTCGGCTTCGGATCGAGGTATGCAGGGGGCTGCACATCTGGACATGCAATTTCAGGACTTTCCAATCTGCAGGTTCCTTCTTTAATTGCAGTTATTGGATTTTTTATAGGTGGCCTTATCATGACTTTTTTAATTATACCTTTTATCATTTAATTGACGTGAAATCATTAAAATATATATTAGCTGGTATTCTTTTTGGCGTTGTAATGAGTAAGTCTGAAGCCATTTCATGGTTCCGTATTCAGGAAATGTTTCGCTTCCAATCTTTTCATATGTACGGAATTATTGGTACAGCCATAATATTGGGGATCATTTCTGTTTTTATTATTAAAAAACTTAAGCTGAAAGACGTTTCAGGCAAAATCATCGTTTTTCAAAATAAGGAACCGCATTACCGTAAATATATCTATGGTGGCATTATTTTTGGCTTGGGCTGGGCATTAACAGGTGCCTGCCCGGGACCAATGTTTGTAAATATGGGTTATGGTTATTTATCCATGCTCGTTGTCATTATTGGTGCCCTTCTGGGTACTTACTTATATGGTTTGCTAAAAGATAAACTTCCACATTAAAAAAAAATATTTAGCTGAACCCAAATAAAATGAATAAAATAGCCATTGTTTTATCGATCTTTTTAAGCTTAGTGATAAGTGAGCGTACTGTTGCGCAAAGCAGCACTCTTTACACGGGTGCAGTAGCCAATAAAAAACACTATCAGGCCATATATATTCTCAATAGCAGTGAGGATAAAAAAATAAATGCTACACTTAGGAATATAAAAAATGCATTAGATGATCCAAGACTAAAAGGAAAGTTGGAGGTGGAGCTGGTTGTATTTGGAGACGGTGTTGTTGCGTTTTATAAAAACAGTGCCTTTGTTGATCAGTTACTGGCCCTTAAAAAAAATGGTGTATTGCTCGTTCAGTGCGAAAATACCCTAAAAGAGCGCGGAATTAATAAAGATGAACTGATCGATTTTATTAGTTTTGTTCCGAGTGGTAATGGCGAAATTATCATCAGGCAACAACAAGGCTGGGCTGTTGTACATCCTTAAATGAATTTGGCTGGTACAATAATATGTATTTAATGGTATTTAATTTAAAAAAATAGCTTTGTAAACGTTCATGATAAATTTAATTAGACCTGTACTTAAGCATTTCATTGATTCAAAACTAAAATCTGCGGTTATGGCCGTGCTTATATTTTTGTGTTTACTTTCTTCTTGTGCAATGAAAAAAAGTATTCAGTATTTTTTTGCCCATATTGAACAGGTACAGTCTTTAGCCGTATTGAAGTACCCTGCGCTCCATCAGGCAAATGGTATAGGGACTTGTAGCTCGATTGTGCAAATAAGCCATAATGGAGAATTAAAGCCATATGTATTTAGCCGTATTTTTTTACCAGTGCTGTTTCTGATTTTACCGGGATTTTTAATTTCTGCATATATACGTACAAGTTTGTTCACTGTACGCGGCTTGCCTGATGCGCTTTTGCGGTGGTCGCATAAGTTACTGTTTCTGCAGCATCGGTTACTGCTTATATAGGATATCTTAAAGAACATGCTTTCCTTGTTCTTTTCTTCATTTAAACTTTTCTTTCCGGTTCAGCACATGCATGTTGCAGTTAATGGAATATGGTGCGTACGGAATTAACGGCTCTCCACAACGCTGGAACAGGGCCGTTTGCAAGCATGAAGCTTCGATGGATTGCCTACGGTACAGGGTGATTAGGGATGTGCTTTGAACCTGAAACCATATGTCAAATCGGCCTGAGGCTTGAATAATATTAAGAACTGGATTCATTATTCAAAATCTGATCAATTTTCTATTGGCAAATTACAGGAACAATAACCCATGTTTAATACATAAAAATTTAAAATCATGATTAATAAAATTAATAAAACCAAAGAAATTTGTCAGCAGCCTATAAAGAAATGGTATTCTTTTTCAAACATTAGCACTGCGATTCTATTTATATTGATACTGGCCATGTTTTTTAGCCCAGAAGTTAAAGGGGCGGTTATGCAGGGGCTGATGAGAGTTGGATTTTTTCAGCCGGATATCCCTGCATATAATGATAAGCATACAGTTTTAAATTCTGATGTTGCAGAAAATGTAGTTTTTGCCGGGCAGAACGGAAAACAACTGAACCTGAAAGATTTAAAAGGAAAAGTTGTTTTTATGAATTTTTGGGCTACTTGGTGCCCGCCGTGTATTGCCGAAATGCCATCAATAAATCAATTGTATTTAAAATATAAGGATCATAAAAATGTTGTATTTGTTATGGTTGATGTTGACGGACGGCTTAAAGAATCAGTTGCGTTTATGAAAAACAGAAGGTATACCCTGCCTGTTTATATTGCCGCATCTGAAATTCCCCACACTTATTTTGCAGGTTCAATGCCAACAACAGTTATTTTAGATAAAAATGGACAAATGGCTTTCCATCATGTTGGCGGTGCAGATTATAGCCATCCTAAAATGATTGAGTTTATAGATAAATTGAGCAAATAAACCTTTTAGAAAGACCAATTAGCATAAGCAGGTTAAATCCCTGCTTATGTTATTAATCTGTCATTATTTTTTATTAAAAGAAGGGTAGGGCACAAATTCAGTTTCATCTCCTTTAATTTTATCAAAGGTTTGATCAATCCATTTTTGCTTTGCTTCCTGTATAAGCTGCTTATCCGAAGCTACAAAATTCCAGTCAATAAACCGTTCTTCAGCCAGAGGCTCACCGCCAAATAGGTAAATAGTGCTGTCTTTCTCGATTGTAAATTCGCATAAATGACTTTGCTTGGCAACCAGAAGCTGTTTTGCCCCGTATGAATTTCCATCAGCTTCAATTGAACCTTCAAGAATGTACAGGCCGGCTTCACCAAATAATTGGTCGCCTAGGTTTACAGTCTGTCTGGTATTGCTTTTAATTTCAATCATATACAGTTTGCTGTAAACAGGTACAGCAGATTTATGGCCAAATATTTCACCGGCTATTAATTTGTACTCGAGTCCATCCTGGGTCCATGACGGGATTTTTGAAGCATCAATATGAAAAAATTCGGGCTCCATTTGTTCAAGTGCTTTTGGTAAGGCGACCCAAATCTGCAGTCCGTGTAATATTTTGTCGGTATGCCTTAAGTATTCTGGTGTGCGTTCTGAATGTACAATGCCTTTTCCAGCTGTCATCCAGTTTACGGCACCAGGTTTGATCTCAACGGAGTTGCCCAGCGTATCACGGTGCATAATGCTGCCTTCAAATAAAAAGGTGAGCGTAGAGAGTCCGATATGAGGGTGGGGCATCACATCAAAATTTTCACGCTCGCTTAGCTTTACCGGCCCCATATGATCTATGAAAATAAATGGCCCGACCATTCTTTTTTCCCTAAAAGGCAGTAGCCTTCCAACCATAAAATTGCCAACCGTTGTGGCCCTTTCTTCGATGATAAGATTGATGTTTGACATTGAGCTGTACTAACTTGTTTAATTTAATGGCCATCTTATGGATTTTATACCTGTTTACAACAGCCTGTAAGGACAATAAATACTTAGTAATTATTATTTAAATTTAAGCATATCTAAGAGGTTTTAAGAATGCTTTTAAAATTAAATTAACAATTAAATAAAACTAGATTTCACATCTAATATTTTATATCTATTCTTGTGAAAGAATAGGATAAGTAAATAAATCTATGTTCCATTAACAATTATTATGCAGATACTGGTTATTGAAGATGAGCAAAGAGTAGCCGAATTGATACAAAAGGGTTTGCGTGAACTTGGCTTTCAGGTAACTTTGGCTTATGATGGTGCAATGGGTAAAAAGCTTGCACTGAGCAAAAGTTTTGATCTCATTTTAATGGACTTGATTTTGCCTAAAATTAATGGGATAGACCTCTGTAAAGAAATCCGTGTGACTTTGCCCAGCATTCCGATTATCATGCTAACTGCATTGGGTACAACAGATGATAAAGTTGAAGGCTTTGATGCAGGTGCAAATGATTATTTGGTTAAACCATTTGATTTTAGGGAACTGCATGCCCGCATTCGCGCGCTGATTAATAGAAACCAGCAGCAGAACAAAACCTATACTCAGGGTTTTATTTTGCGCTTTGCGGATTTAGAAATGAACTTGGAAACCAAGCTGGTGAAAAGAAATAATGAACCCATTAACTTAACACCAAAAGAATTTCGCCTGCTCGAATATATGATGGGCAATGTGGAACGGGTTTTATCCAGAACGGAAATTGCAGAAAAGGTTTGGGACACCTTTGACTCGGGTACAAATTTTATTGACGTATATATCAATTATCTAAGAAAGAAAATTGATAAAAACCATACAGTGAAATTAATCCATACAAAACCAGGTATGGGTTTTATATTTAAAGAAGGATGAAAATAAGAGTTAAGCTTTTATTATTGTTTTTAACACTTTTTGGCACATTACTCTTGATTTTTGCTATATTTATCTATGTATACTCAGCAAAAACAAGGAAAGACCAATACTATAAGCATTTAAAAAGAGAGGCCGTTACAAAAGCAAATCTCCTTTTTGATGCTAAAGTTCCACCGCCTGTACTGCAGTTGATTTATAAAAATTCGGCAAATGCATTATTTGAAGAAGAAGTGGCTATTTATGATACGACCTTTAATTTATTGTACCATGATGCCGTTCAGATTGATAAAGTTAAAGAAACCCGGCGCATGATTGATGAGATTGTCCGTCAAAAAGAAATTACTTTTGAACAGGGTACATTACAGGTGGTTGGCCTGCTCTACCAGTACAACCATAATACTTATGTAATTACCGCCGCTGCCAATGACCGGTATGGCTTAAGCCGCTTAGAAGAATTAAAATACACACTCATTATTTCTTTTGTCATTATAATTGGCTTAACAATAGCCGCAGGTTATTATTTTGTGGCTAAGGCCTTAACGCCTGTAACAGAAATTGTAGATAAGGTGGGCGAAATTACGGCTACAAATTTATATAAACGCGTACAGGTTAAAAACCAGAAAGATGAAATAGGCGAACTGGCGCAAACTTTTAACCATATGCTTGACCGTTTGGAGCAGTCATTTGATGGACAAAAGAACTTTGTAAGCAATATTTCTCATGAGCTCCGCACCCCTTTATCTACCATTGTAGGTGAATTGCAACTGGCTTTGATTAAAGACCGGAGTGCTGCAGCGTATAAAGAAGTTATAAAGCTCTCCTTAACCGATGCCCAGCGCCTGGTTAGATTATCTAATGGATTGCTTGATCTGGCTAAGGCCAGCTATGATCAAAATATTGTGAGCATGAAAGCCCTGCGTGCTGATGAATTATTAATGGATGCAAGAGAAGCGGTACTTAAAATCAATACCGAATATAAAGTTGACCTTCTTTTTGAACGTGAAATTGACGATGATGATGATGTTTCTATTAAAGGGAATGAATACCTGTTAAAAGTTGCCTTTATCAATTTAATGGAAAATGCCTGTAAATTTTCTGCTGATCATCAATGTACTGTATCCATCAATTTTAATGCCGATCAAATTGAGTTAAGTTTTAAAGATCAGGGCATTGGCATTCCTGATGACGATCTTGAACATATATTTTCAGCCTTTTACAGAGGAACAAATAAAGATTTTAGCCCTGGCAACGGCATTGGTTTATCTTTAACACAGAAAATAATTTCCATGCACCACGGCACTATACAGATTAATTCAGCTTTAAACAAAGGCAGTGTATTTAACATCAGTATTCCACATATATAATTACCTTAGGTTTTTAAAGATAAATAGACGTACCGTTGCGAATCGTTTCTTCTACAACTGGGAATGTCATTGTGAGGCACAAAGCTCCGAAGAGCGTGGCTGTGGTAACAATCATTGAAATTATTCTATTGTGCTGAATAATAGGTCCTTTTAAATTCTAATAAATTTCTAATAAATTTCTGTTTCTCCTCTAACAGCCTGTTCAAAAGGCTTCTTTTACATTTGCAGCACATTAAAAAATAAAGACATATGGACGCAGGCCCACATTTAACAACATTGGTTAATTGTTTCATCGCCAGCTATGTAGCATAATCTTCTTATGCCCATAGCCGGCATCAATAAGAAGATTATGACAATATTTGAATTCACTTTAAGGCTTACTGTAGCTTTTATTTTAGGTGCCGCAATTGGCACTGAACGTCAATGGCGCCAGCGTATGGCCGGTTTACGCACCAATATGCTGGTCTGTTTGGGCGCTTGTATGTTCGTTGCTGTTGGTGTAAAGGTAGGCGGTGATGCTGCTGGCCGGGTGACCTCGTATGTTGTAAGTGGAATTGGCTTTTTGGGCGCAGGTGTCATCATGAAAGATGGACTAAACGTTAGGGGCCTTAATACGGCAGCAACATTGTGGTGTTCGGCAGCAGTAGGGGCGGCCTGTGGTATTGGCTTTATTCCAGAGGCTTCTATTGTAACTGCTTTTGTTATCCTAACCCATTTAATCATGCGTCCACTTGGTACAAAATTAAGCCGGTTGCCTTTAAAAAATCCACACGTTCCGGTTCCCTATATTCTTCTTATTAAATGCAGGCAGGATGTGGAGAACCACATTAGGGTTTTGCTTCTGCAGTTTACAAGCGGTAATGATAAGCTCTTGTTGCGCTCCTTAAAAAGTACCGATGATGGAGATCCATTAAAAGCCATTATTACAGCAGAAATATTTGCCAACAGCAATGAAGATGCGGTAATGGAGAAAATTGCCGGAAGATTAACAATCGAGCATCAGGTTTCAGAAGTAAGCTGGAACAATGCAGGAAATGAAAATGACCTTTAAAAAACAGCAGGACCATAAATAATATACATCATGACTGGCGTAAAAGAAAAATTAATAAAAGGTACATCACCAGAAAGCAAGAAAAAATGGACAAACGGTATCGATGCAACAGCAGCCATCAGATTGCAAAATGCTTCAAGATCAGATCAGGACTTTTATTTCGCAATGCTGGAGAGCAACAAAGAAGGCCTGTCTGCTTTACAGGCTAAAGAACGCTTAAGTAAATTTGGATTAAACGAAGTGCACCATGAACAGGCACCTGCATGGATTAAACAATTAATACAGGCATTTATAAACCCGTTTATAGGGATATTGCTCATTATAGCACTCATTTCTTATGTGCTTGATGTTTGGCTGGCCAATCCGGGCACTGCTGATTATAAAACAGTAACCATGGTGGGCATTATGGTTATGGCCAGTGCATTACTACGGTTTTTTCAGGAATACAGAAGTAATAAAGCGGCCGAACAGCTTAAAAGTATGGTTAAAACCACTGCTACTGTACAGCGAAAAATAAAAGGCAAGCATGAGATCGACATTAAAAAGCTGGTTCCCGGCGATCTGATTATGCTCTCTGCAGGAGATATGATCCCTGCTGATTGCCGCATTGTACAGTCAAAAGATCTTTTTGTAAGTCAGTCTATGCTAACTGGAGAATCTTTGCCGGTTGAAAAAAGAAGCTTAGCCGTACGCAACGCCGAAGAAAAACCACTGGTAGAGCTGGATAATATCTGTTTTATGGGTACCAACGCCATCAGTGGTTATGCAACTGCTATAGTGGTGAATACTGGTAACCAAACCTATTTTGGTTCTTTAAGCCGGGAAATTGTAAGCAAGCGTGCAGAAACCAATTTTGATAAAGGTGTTAATAAGGTAAGTTATCTGCTCATCAGTTTTATGGTTGTTATGGTGCCCTTAATTTTTGTAATTAATGGTTTGGTAAAAGGGAATTGGTGGGATGCACTGCTGTTTGCTATTGCTGTTGCTGTAGGCCTTACACCTGAAATGCTGCCTATGATTGTAACTGCAAATCTAGCTAAAGGTGCAGTAAATATGAGCAAGCACAAAGTGATTATTAAACGCCTTAATGCCATACAAAATATAGGGGCAATGGATGTGCTTTGTACGGATAAAACGGGTACGCTTACCATGGACAAGATTGTGCTGGAAAGACACCTGAATATTTTTGGCGAAGATGATGAAGAAGTTTTAAAATGGGCATATCTAAACAGCTTTCATCAAACAGGGCTTAAGAATCTTTTAGATGTTGCCGTTCTGGAGCATGTTGAACTGCATGATTATTTAAAAGTAGAAGAAAGCTTTTTAAAAGTTGATGAGATTCCTTTTGATTTTCAAAGACGGAGAATGTCGGTGGTGTTAAAACAGCGCAACGGAAAACACCTTTTAATTTGTAAAGGTGCTGTTGAAGAAATGCTCAGTTTATGTAGCCGTGCCTTTGATCCGGGAGATGATAAACAGCTTCATATCGAATCTGATAAAGTGATCCGAATAGATGAAAATATGCGCAACAGGATTTTGGATACTTCAAAAAAGTTAAATGCAGAAGGCTTGAGGGTACTGCTAGTGGCTATACGTGAATTTGATGACCGTGCGCTTAATTATGCTGTTGAAGATGAAAACAATTTAATCCTTACCGGTTTTATCGGTTTTCTGGATCCGGCAAAACCTTCAGCCAAAATCGCAATTGAAGCTTTGCAAAAATTGGGCGTACGCATTAAAGTACTTACTGGAGATAATGAGATTGTAACGAAAAAAATCTGCCGGGATGTTGGCATTCCATTTAGCAAAATATTGCTGGGTGCTGAGGTAGAGCAGATGAGTGATTTAGCCTTAAAGGAACAGATTGACGACATTTCTATTTTAGCAAAATTAAGTCCGGTTCAAAAATCGAGGATAGTTAAAATATTACAGCAAAAAGGCCATACAGTTGGTTTTATGGGAGATGGTATTAATGATGCTGTAGCTTTAAGGGATGCTGATGTGGGCATTAGTGTAGATACCGCCGTGGATATTGCCAAAGAAAGTGCGGATATCATTTTGCTCGAGAAAGATTTAATGGTTTTGCGCAAAGGGGTTATTTATGGACGAAGAACCTTTGGCAACATCATTAAGTACATCAAAATGACGGCGAGCAGTAATTTTGGCAATATGTTCAGCATGCTTGGGGCAAGTGCGTTTCTGCCCTTTCTGCCCATGTTGCCTGTGCAAATTCTAGTTCAAAACCTGTTGTATGATGTTTCACAAATCTCCATTCCTTGGGATAGAATGGATGATGAATTTTTGAAGTCGCCTAAAAAATGGGATGCTTCCAGCATTAAACGCTTTATGCTTTACATAGGCCCTATCAGTTCTATTTTTGATTATGCCATGTTTGCTGTGATGTTTTTTGTCTTTAAAGCCAACAGTCCACAGCATCAGAGTTTGTTTCAAAGTGGCTGGTTTGTTGAAGGTCTATTGTCTCAAACTTTGATTGTACACATGATACGTACCCGGAAAATTCCATTTATACAAAGCTGGGCAACTGCGCCCGTTGTAGCCCTTACTTCATTAATTATGGCAATTGGAATCATGATTCCCTTTTCGCCCTTTGCCTCATCTTTAAAAATGGAACAACTGCCTTTAAGTTATTTTTCATGGTTAATTGGCATATTGATTGGCTATTGTGCGCTCACCCAGTACATCAAAACACTGTACATTAAAAAGTTTAACCAATGGTTGTAAAACGATCCAAAATGCTGTGGGCAATGGCCATTATTTATTTAATCATCAGCATCTTATTTGTCGATTGGTTGGAACGCCGCCATCATAAAGTCCATTATTTAAAACACAAGCAGAGAGGCTCATATGAAATTAATAAATAATGTTTGCACTGTAGCCACAACAGTAACTGCTCCGCATATAATGAAGTACAATAGAGTTGTTTTTACATATTACATCATTTGCTGTGTTTTATGTAATAGATGCTTTACATAGAAGTTGGCTACAAGTCGTTATTATTTTGTTAATCTTGATCCCAAGATACAGCACCTAACCATTTTCAGCCATAAATGAATACAGCATTAGCCAATACAGACTTATTAAAAACAAAAAAACATTTTGAAATTCTTGATGGATTGAGGGGAGTGGCCGCAGTGGCGGTTGTCCTTTTTCATTTTATGGAAATGGCTTATACAGATTATAGTCAAAATTTTATTGCACATGGTTTTTTAGCTGTTGATTTTTTCTTCTGTTTATCTGGTTTTGTAATTGGTTATGCCTATGATGACCGGATTGGAAAAATGGGCATTTTTGCTTTTTTCAAATCAAGGTTAATACGGTTGCAACCTTTGGTCATTTTGGGTTCGGTACTGGGCCTGTTGGCCTTTCTATTTGATCCTTTTAGTGGGTACGCTGAATTATATGGGGCAGGTAAACTGATCCTGATCTTTTTGAGTTCAATTTTGCTTTTGCCCTTTCCGGTTATGGAAGAACGGTCTTTTAACTTATTCAGTTTTAATGCACCTGCATGGTCATTGATGTGGGAGTATGTTGCAAATATTGTATATGCATTATTTTTGTATAAAATTGGCCGCTATGCAGTGCTGGCACTCGCTGCAATGGCAGCAGTGGCGCTGTGCTGGGTAAGCTATAATGCAGGAAATTTAATGGGGGGCTGGGGAGGACCGAATATTTGGGATGGGGCTGCACGTATTGCCTATTCTTTTTTGGCCGGATTGCTTATTTACCGCTTTAACTGGGTTATAAAAAATAAACTGGGTTTTATTGGGCTTGCTGTTTTATTGGTACTGGCATTTATCACCCCATTTTCTAAATGGAATTGGCTTGTAGAGCCCGCAATTGTGCTGTTTTATTTTCCGCTTCTTATTGCTTTAGGAGCAGGCTCCGTGTTAACTGAAAATTTCAGGAAACTTTGTGTTTTTTCTGGAAACATATCTTACCCATTATATATGACCCATTATATGGCAATATGGATATTCTTAAATTATTGTACCCTTAACAAACCTACTACTGCACAATTATCAGTAATTATTTTTATTGGTACCCTCTTATTATTGGTTTTTGCTTATGTGGTTATGGTGTTTTACGATATTCCTTTAAGAAAGTATTTAAACAGCAGAAGGAAAATCTAGCCCCTATCATGCTTAGTACATAAGCTTCATATAGGGTTTTTAGGCTACAAAATTTTTTAAATTTTCTCCAAGTATATGGGTCCAGCCTTGCTTAAAACTTGCAACAGCGAAGTCAGGGTCGTCTTGTGGAAAACTGTTTAAACCAGTATGTGTAATTTTAACCAGGGTTTCATCTTTTTCAGGAAACAGCTCAAAATGTACTTCTGAGTTGCCCGGCGTATCTTTATATTTCCGGGTATAACTTAATTTTTTGTTTGGTACAACTTCGGTAACCTTGCCTAGATGAAAATAGCGTTTATCGTCTTTCGATCCATAAAACTCGAATTCAGAACCAAGTTTCACCTCAAAATGTGCGATGTCAAAATACACTTTTTCATTTGTACATTTTCTGTCAGGGCCAGCCAGATTTTATCAGCTGGAGCATTTAAAATGCATTCAACATTAATGGTTCATCTTCCATCATGAATTGGATTTGTTTGTGCAGTCATGCCGTTACGAAGTTACTTTGTTTTTTTGAACTTGTATAGAAATCAGCTACAAGTTCCATATCACGATCTGAAAAATAAGTATGATTTTGTGGAAAGAAAAACTAATAATTTTAGCATTCTTTTTAAAATTTATACCTTTACCGCAATTCACAACCATAGATTATATAGATGTACAGAAGTATTGAAGACTTTATCAGAGATTGGCAAATAGAATCAGAAGGAACACAAAAGGTCCTATCTGCAATTACAGAAAATACGGCTCAAGAAAAAATTCATCCTAATGTGCGTTCATTAGCACGCTTAGCTTGGCACCTTACACAAACCATTACTGAAATGGGTAAGCGTGCTGGCTTATTTGCAGAAGATGAACTTGAGCATGCAGAAGTACCTGATTCATGTGAAGATCTGCTGACACTTTATATCAAATATTGTAACCTATTGGCAAAGGCAGTGCGTTCTAAATGGACAGATTCAGTACTGCTGGATCAGGTTGAAATGTATGGTGAGCTTTGGGAAAAAGGAAAATTTTTAAGGGTACTGCTTGCACATCAAACACACCATAGGGGGCAAATGACTGTAATTATGCGCATGCTTGGTTTACGGGTACTGGGGAGTTATGGTCCATCTAAAGAAGAATGGGCCGAATTTGGAATGATTGCACCAGCTTAAACAGATTTCTCATTTAATTTTATTTACAAAAAAAACAGCTGACTGTAGCGAATGGTTGACCGTACCCGTTTATCTAAAAAAACGACCAACATGAAAAAAAATTACTGCTTTTTTATTCTATTGCTAATAGGAACAGTGCTTGCCTCATGCAAGAAAGATGATATTGTTTATCAGGGTGATTTTGATAAAAGTTATAAAGTATGGATAGGTTTTAAAACAGCCACTCATAATTCTTACCGCTATATGACTTCTTCTGCTTCATGGACAGGCTATAGCAGTGAAACCATAATTACGGTTAAAAA
>Ga0116227_10012882_pt1 | contig 13407 bp, 15 predicted proteins | sample S1TSphgellanicum_FD_89693 | JGI IMG/M metagenome (GOLD analysis project Ga0116227, IMG submission 89693) | Host-associated microbial communities from peat moss isolated from Minnesota, USA - S1T2_Fb - Sphagnum magellanicum MG | ecosystem: Host-associated > Plants > Peat moss > Unclassified...
AGGAGACTCAAACCCTGAAATACAAAGAGAAAACAGAGGATTGGTTTGAACAATAGTGACAGCCACTTGCATGTTCAGAAACCATCAACAATATGTACAATGTAACCAGCTATCACAAAATCCCCACTGACATCATCAGATTGATGGAGGTGAATGCCACATAATAACCTCCAACGTACTGAGATTCTGTCACACTACTGGCAGTAATTGGAAAACTAAGGTATGATGCTGGTGCTGTCAAGATAAAGGTTTTGAAGAATCCAAAGAAGGGAACACTAAATAAAAATCTAAGTTAAACCTTTTCTCTTCAGAATACTAATTAAGATCACCATTTGAGTATGCAAGAAATTGTCTGAGCTACAAAGCCACAAGGACCTAAAATACTGGCAGAATCCATAAGATTGGTATCTACGAGAGGGATATGAATCACGTTTTTTGCCTGCATATTCTGACTGAGAACACTTTGTGAAAAATGGTCAATCATCTAAGCCTTTGGAATTCTGGGAGAATGCAAAATCGCAGCAATTGCAAGAGAAGACATCAGAAGTGCAGCAAGCAGATAATCCTTGAAGGTGTTTTGGACTCAACACAAGAGAAAGAAACTGCAGAGGAAGAAGTACCCTGGCTATGGAACAAAAGACTTGGATCTTCATACTAACTCAAAGCAAATTGGAAGTATGACCTTTATACTCACGGGTTTGTCAAAGTTTTGGAGAGGGAGGGAAAGAGACAGAGAGAACCCAGAAGAAACAGAAGAGGTGCAAAACTATTGCAATAGCTGTGTATGTCAACATGATATCAAGCAATTCTTTGCTACTGTCTTCCAAAACTGTCTAATTTGCTACTGCCTTTGAACTCTAAACTCTCTAATTTGCTGAGGCTTCGAAGCCATGGAGGACGCTACATGCCACAATCCTTTGAACTGCAACCTTTTAACTCAGAGTTTGTTACCATTTCCGAGAGAGAGAGAGAGAGAGAGAGAGAGAGGATCAGGAACATGAATCAGGAAGCAAAAGATGATTTTTTTGCAAAAACTACTGCAATAGCTGAGTGTATGTCAGCATGATATCAAACAATTCTTTGCTACTGCCTTTCAAATCTCTCAAAATTGCTGAAGCTTCCAAGGCCAGGAAGATGCTGCATGCCAGGTCCTTTGAAGTGCAACCTTTATACTAAAGAGTTTGTCAAAGTTCCAGAGAGAGAGACAGGGAGAGAGAATCAGGACCGTGAATCGGGGAAGAAACAGAAGAATTTGTGCAAACTACTGCAATCGCTGAGTGTATGTCAGACATGATATCAAGCAATCCTTTGCTACTATCTTCCAAAACTGTCCAAATTGCTGAGCCTTCAGAGACCAAGAGGATTCTATATGCCCGGGATCCTGTGGCTTAGCAAAGAAAGATTTCACTCGGACTATCTAGATACCATCTTCAGGGCGGCGGGAAGACTATCGATGAGAGGTTTTGCAATTACCGTCTAGACATTGCCGAGGTGCTACAGATACCACCAGCAAGACGAGATAACCAGGCTCTCAAGATAGCCAGCCACAAATGTAAGAAGAAGAAGAGTATGCGAGGACTGGGACTCCCTAGCATTTGCGACTCTTTGACATACGAAAGAAGAAGAAGGGAAAGGACTTGAATTCCCCAAAAAGAGAGCATAGATGCTTTCCAAGTACTTTTTCTGTCAACGACAAACCCTCAAAGATTTCAGAGTTGAAGAAAACTTACGGCCATCGAGAGATTTCTTCAGTTCTGCACAACGCTTCCGTGGTACCACTGATACCGATGCAGAACTCCTCGTCGTCCGCAGTAAACCCCCGGCTCTCGAATTCTCCACAAGAGTATCCTCTGTCTCACATACTTCTGTTTCTCTTCTTGTCATACACAGCTACCTACAGTCGTGAGATCTAGCACCGGAATTGCTTTGAGGTAGTGCGATCGGAGAAAAAGGCATACCCCATCTGCTGCTGCGAGCGAGCGAATCCTTTAACGAATCTAGAGATTGGTTGTATTGAAGAGAATCGTTCCGAAGTTCGCGCCAGAGTTATCACCTTTGATCTGGAAGCAAGCCAAATCTGCGGTGACTCACAACATGCGTTTCGGGATCTGACTCTCCGCGTGTATCCTCTTTCCTAGTGTACAAGCTGAAAGAGAAGAAAGCAGAGAGGAGAGAGAGAGAAGAGAATTTTGGAGCACTGCAACTCCCAGTCGAGTTGAGCTCCTGCTGTTTGCGTGTAGTAGGACACGGAGGGAAAGCAGAGCGCGCCGGAAGATTGTCACGGCCAGCACTTTTGCATCCGGTTTGCATTTTGGATGATAATCGGGCTTTCTTTCTTTCTCTCTCTCTCTCTCTCTCTAGAGATAGTGGACCCCATTGTTGTGTCATGCCTGCTGCCTTTGGGGAAGAGCTTTGCATGGGAAGAGGAGGGCGGTGTTTGGCGTCTGTTGATGTGTGAGTGCGAAGACGAGAAGAGAGGTACCTTATTTTTCGAGCAACCATCGTCGCCAGAGCATCGATTGTCGGATCTCTATTCCATGGCTCTTCCTCAACATACAGGTCATTCCTCTTCCCATCTACTACCCACGCTTCTTGACAATTTGCATTCGATTCCCACATACATGCTCGTCGTTGTGCCAAATGGTTTCGAGGGGGTTTGATGATGCTACCTGCTTGCCGTGTTCCAGTCGTCAGTAGAAAGAAACGTCCTTGCAGTAGTTGCGAATTGCGTGTCGTATCTGGAACCCTCCCTTTTGCAGAGCTTTAGAGCTTTAATGGCAAGATGTCGAGGTCGAGAGCTGATTGAAGGAAGGTCTGCAATACTGCGCAAGGATCTTTCACTGTAGTAGTAATGCACATCAGTAATGAACTTCTTTCTCTCAAGCAGTTTTTCTTTCCCTTCCTAGCTCTGTGATAGACACACAGTTCTGGGAATTCACCTGATCTCCTACAAGTACTGATATGATCGGTGATGCAACAGCGATCAAACCTTAGGATTACTCGTCTGGATACATGAGACAGAGAGACAGAGAGACAAAGAAATCAGGTATGAAGATCTCGCAGAAGAGGTTTTTGCCAAACAGTAGCTCACCAAGGAGAGGGAGCAGGTTTGTGCAAAACAGAAAGATCTTCATAACATGTCCTTTTTTTTCTTGAAGAAGCCTCAACTTCACCCATGAATAAAGCTCTAACACATCATACAAGATCAGTTCGGTCGCAGCAATTCTGACAACAAACTCTTTTGTGTTTTGCATGATCATCGTCTTCACATAGCCAGCAATCAGTTGAAGAGAGGATGATCTGTTGCCACACTGATCATGCCTATAGACTCGTCATTGAAACCAACTGTCAGAGCTGGAATCATTGGCAACTGAAAATGCAATGCTGAAGAAAGAGTAGAGAAGATATCCAGGGGTTGCTCAGAGCAGTTTGAACTCAAAACAAAGAAATGGCTTTTTGATCACTTGATTTGTACTCTGGATGTACATGTTCCAACACCCTCCACAGCCAGTCACCCATATGTCAAACTCTTCAAGCTTTCTCTGAAGAAGAATGATCATGTAGCTAGAGCAAACCCAGCAATCCCATAACCCCCAGTGATGGACCTTTCTAGACTAGCTGATAATTCTACTCTTAGGCTTGAGGGATCACATGCCAGGGATTTGTGGGGAAGTGTGGTGTTCTTCCAGTGGCTTCAACTATGAGTTCTAGCAACAATTGTAAGGAGTTTTTAGGAAAGCAAGGAGAATGGTTCATGAATGGATGAAAGGACCTTACCTGTTAGGAGGTGTGATTGTGCAGATGACATTCTGAAGCTGGCTACATTCCAGACAGGAAATGGAGAGCAAACTGTTGGCATTGTTCGTGGTGATACTGTTTGGTACATCTCCACAACCATGATGGCAAACTTCTAGGAATTGTACTGGGAAAGTTTAATATGTTTGTTGGGTGGTGAACCATCTTGAAATAGAATTTGTGCAGTGATTTGGCACAAAGCATTGTGCACAGTGAATGGTCTTCAAAGGTGCCCAAGCTGCTAAGTATCATTGCAAAGGGGGAAATGGTAGGGACTAAGACAGTACCAGTGCTGGATATGTGGTTTAGAGGATCTGCACATCTGCACAGGCTATTGAAAGCAACAATAATTCTGTCATAGAGCAAATGTTGTTTGTCATGGAGCTTTAGGGCATTCCTAGATTACTGCATCAACCCTGCTGAAAACACTACCTGTTTCCACAGAGCTTGCAGTTTGACTATTGTTCTCACCTTGTGATCACTGCAAATTATCAGCGGTGGAGTCATTTAGCACAAAGTTCTGTGATCACCAGGGAGTTGATTGGTATGGAAGATATTCAAATACAGTTAACATCATGTAGACTGATGGGGAGTGAGGGATGGGATCAGGTCTCTTCAGGATGTGGCAAAATTGCCCCCAGGCATATTACCAGCCCAAGTGTCTGACATGATGGGTGTTATCCAGCACTGGGACCTGCTCAAGAACAGGTTTGCTTTATTGCCCGTGTTGTGATAGGCTCTCTCAGGGTGTGGGAGGCTGCCAATTTCAAGGAGGCAAAACAGCTCCGATGCAAGGGAAACTAACTGGAACAAAGATCATCTTCACAGTCTGTATATGTCAATGCTGCAACAATTTGCCAATGAATTTGGGAGTTGTCCATGCAGTGTTATTGTATCATGTAAGCTTATGGGACTACAGCTGCATCATGTGATGGCAGCTTACAGCTAGAGGGAGAAGGAAGGAAATTGAGTGAGGTTAAGATCCAAGCTCCCATACCCAGACCTACGGGAACAATAATGTGCATTGGAAAGAACTATGCTGATCATATCAAAGAAGTGGATACTTGGAAATCTGCCCCTGGCATATCCACTCCAGAAGCCCCAGAGGTTAGGTCTTCTGCATCTTATAGCAATAGCTGTAGCTGTTGTCATTTCTGAGATGTGGTGTGGAGTTAAAACAGTTTGATTACAGTCTGATCTGTTTGCCCTCTGAACAAGGGTGCAATCAAACTTTGATCTGCATCAGGTATATACGCTTGGTTTTGATCTGCTTGCTCAGACACCTTTTGCTTTCTAAATGCAGCACATGATCATATTCACAAAAGCACCACAATCTGTCATTGGCCCTGGAGCTGCAATCAAGTATCCACATGGATGGTCTGAGCTCGTGGACTATGAAGCAGGTGTGCTCCATCCTTCATGTTTATTCATTGTCGTACTTGGATTCCTAAGTCCTTTAGATCAGAATTTTTTATGCCTGTTTGTGTCATGTCTCAGAGCTTGCAGTGATCATTGGCAAACCTGGACATGGAATTCGGAAGGAAGATGCCCTGGACCACATTTTTGGGTCAGTGCACTGGTCCTTTCAATGGATGTTGTATCTGAGGTGATATGTGAGACTTGGACAAGGACCTGTGTGCCAGATAAGAGTTTACCCAGAATGGTGTGTCCATTTAGAGAGGACTGTGAATTTTGATTACATATGTCACTGAAGGTGTTACAAAAGGGATTGGGTACAGGTATACCATTCTCAATGATGTAACTGCAAGAGAAGTGCAAAAGCGTCACCAGCAGGCAGGGCAATTGTACTGTCTTTTGCTCCATCTTATTAGATAATTGTTGGAAGAGGTGTCAAGGCACACCCACACCAAGAAGAACCTCTCACAGCAAACTGGAAATGCCCACTTGTCTCAGTATTAGCAAGGGTGGTGAGTATATCTGAGTCCAGCTCTGGTGCACTACTAAAATCTTGCATTGAACCAATTGGTGTGCAGTGGTTCTTGGGCAAAAGCTGTGACACATTCTGTCCAATGGGACCCTGGATAGTTCCTGCTTCTGAAATTAATGGGCAGGATCTTGCAATACAGTGTTGGATCAATGATGAGTTACGCCAGGTTTCATCCTCTAACACAAGACAAATTTAAATCATGGCATGCAATCTGGCTTTGTTCTTTGCTCAACCATGGAAATTTGACAATATCTAAAGTGAAAATCCTTTTCCCGGATCATGTTCTTATATAAGCATGTCACCAATGTTTTTCTTTGAACAGATGCTTCATGGTGTGCTTCACCTTTTCTTGTGCAAGAAGCCATAAACTGTAGAATCTTCTGAATGGGAAGAACCCACTGACAGGGCAGGGTTGTCTTGTCAGGATGCTCGCACATCTCTAATGATATTCTCAATCACAGAGATGATAGCAACAATATCTGCTGGTATTACTCTTCAAGCTGGGGACATTTTGGCCACAGGCACACCTGCTGGTGAGTGTCTTGACATGGGAGAATTTGACTGTTGAAGAGTATCAGTACATGATTGATGTCAATGATGTTCTGCCCTGGAAGACACATGAGTAATATGATGAACAATTGTTTGGTTGTGGTCTGAAAGAGGGAGGGTTGCTGGAAACAGTTATATGCAGATGACACTCACAACGTATGTTGATCTGAACAGGGGTTGGATCGGGCTTCAATCCTCCACGGCACCTCAAGCCAGGGGACACAATCCGCATCAAGGTGGAAGGAATTGGAGAGCTGCATAACCATGTGGAGTGAACAGGTTCAATTTTCTTCATTAGATATGTCACAATTGCTTGAAAATCAGTGACAGTCTCCTCAACTATCCTCCTAACACCTTTTCAACAAATTAGGTAAGCATGTAGGGAGACAGAACTGGATTTTACAAGCATACAGAAGAAACTAAAATACAGTCTTACTCTGCCAATCAACTTGATTGGAAGGCTCATGAAGGCCGTAGTAACTCATAGTGTCATCAAAGATACAAATTAAACATTGTTACATAATTTACGCACAAATATGTACAAACTGCGCATTAAGACTTCCCCATCCATCTATACCTATACTCATCCCCAGATGATAACATGAAATTTGAGTCTCCCATGAGACAGACAAATTTCCATTACTCTGTTCTGACTTCTAGACACCTAGTGCAACGGGAAACCCAATGATAACTCATACAAAAAGTTTCACTCACAGTCTTTGTCTTTCCTCCCAACAGTTCACTCCATGAAGAAACACCACAAACGGGAAAGAAAATGTAAATATGTGCTCTGTCTTTACACTGTTGAATGCCCCAGTCCTTGGATGTCACCCTACACAACGACCGGATGGATATTTCTTAGTTGTAGACGAGGCTAGTATGTCATAAAACATAATTTGACCTCCACAAAAAGGGGAATGTTTTGTTGAGGAGTGTGCTCATATGATTTAGAATGTTCCCACTCTTTCTATTTCTATTGTCTTAAAAGAAAAATATATGTAAATTAATTCATATTCAACTAGTGTTTTAGTTTATAGCTAATGTATTTTAATTTCAAGTGTAAATTTGAAACTATGATACTATATTCAGATCTTGTTTCTTCGATTTCCACAATAAGGTTCAAAGACCAAATATACACAAGAAAAAATAAAAAACCAAAATAATCAAAATAATTTACAATAGATTGGACTTAATTGATGAGCTAGTAGTGAAGGAAATGGTCAACAATTACAACCATGCCAATTGGTATGTCAAGCTAAAGGGAAGACACAATGATGAAGGAGGAGTGGCAAGAATTTTTGGTCTATCCTATGAAGGGGTTGTACCAATTGGAAGAGAAAGTTACAACCTTATTGTTGTAATTTGTTTCATTGGAGATGAACATGAACACTACATACCACGCTTAGAATACCTAATTGCCAAAGCAAATGGCATGCAGAAAGGTAACTAGACTAGAAGCACTAATGGAGATCATGCCCTTAAGACAAAGAAATAAGTTTGTTCTAGGTGCTTTGATTTCAACAATGTTGGCAATAAAGAAAGAAAAGGTTAACTGGGCTACTTGGTTTTCCCAGAAGTTGCAAAATGAAATTATTGCCATTCAATGCAAGACAAGGAAATTTGGGAATACAATAGCCGAACCAACTTTGACCATTATTGGTCATTATTTGTTGAAGCAATGGGAACTAGAGAAAGAAGAGTCTATTGGGACCACGAACAAGACCCAAAACAGGAAGGAGAAGATGATTGCAGATCTCAATGCAATCTTGTTAGTAAAGAAAAAGAAGAACAACAACAAATTGGCTATAACCACAAGTAAGGAGATCACAAATGTATCTCCAACCTAAGAGGGTAATCTTGGTGAGGTTGTTAAAGCCTCAAGCATTTTGAGTGAGATTGGAAGGAAGAATGTTGAGACACCTAGCGAGAAAATGGCAAAACCTTTAATACCCATTGTGGAAGAAGTAAAAACCCAAATTGATAGAAAAAAGGGTATGTAGAATGCTCTAACAAATGTGGATATGGAGAAGGAAAGAATGTAGGAGGTAGTCAATGAGGAGGTGATCACTGGAAGAGAGGACAACAAATCTCAATACTTAGAATATGAGGATGTGGAGATCACTAGAATAAAACAGCCATTTCATCAACAACTAGAGAGGGAGTTGTTAATGCAACTTGAAGAAGATGAACAAATAAAGAAAAGTCAACATGAAGAAAAAATGTAGTAGAAAGAGGAAGAACTACATGCAGGAGCATTAGTATTGATGGACCAGCAATGGCAAGAAGCTGCTAATGATATGGCAAAGCAATTAGTGGTTATGGAAAATGGTGCATCCACCAATGGGGACTTGGATGCCATGGCTGAACAATTGGAGATATTGGCATAGAAAATTGGGAAGAAGGATGGTGAAGTTTAAGAGTTGCAAAAGGAAAATGAGAGGATGGCAAAACATTTGGAGGAAAATAGAAGCAATTGGCAAACCAAGTAAAGAAAACACTTTATGAAAAAACTAACCAAAGGATTTCAAGAATTAGTTGAAAACAAAAGTTACTACTCTAGAGAATGAAAAGAGGGAGACAAGTGAAGCTTTAGCAAAAGTACAAAAGAGGAACCTTCATCTTGAGGCTTAGCTAATACAAGACAAGTCAAACTAAAAAAGGTTGTTGAAGTAAACAAAGAAGAACTACACCAATTATTCATGAAATCACATATTCATCAAGAGGAAATAGTTTTGATGGAACTAAAGATGGTTTAAAAAGTTGCACAAACAAAGAAGAAGGAAGGACTAAAACATCATCAAAAGATCATCACAAAAGCTGATGCAAAAATCGACTTTAGAAACAAGGAGATCAAAGTACTTAGAAATGAACAACTTAACATGTATGAAGAACTGAAAGGAATGGAAGTGGTTCTACACCAATGGGAAGAAGAATTGGGTACTCAATTGGCAACTATGGAGAATGCTCGTGAAAATCATCACGAGGATTGGACACTTTTGGTGGCAAATGAAAAGAAGTTATGGAAGGAATTACAAGTGGCACAAGGCAAAGTAGAATTACTTATTTTACAAACTGCTAATGATTGGGAAAACATGGCCATTGAAAACAAAACCAAAGCAATGTTGTATGATGAATTCGTAAAACAACTTCTAATAAAGATGGGTGAACTACTAGAAGAGGTTAAAGCAGAGTTCAAAAGATGACATTTTGAACAAATAGGGAAGTACACCAATGCCCTTCATCACAAATTTATAGACTTCATGGGTTCGTTATAAATTTGTGTGAAATTTGTTATTTGACGGGTTTCCATCAGTTAAACATCAATTTCATGCATTATTTAAACACAGAAGTCATGTGCACAACTTTCATATGTAAACAACATGAATAAACATACAACATTTGTGTTTAAACAATACAAACATGCATATGACATTCATGTCTATTCCATATGAACTTATGAAAAGCAAATTTCGCACAACTATTATTGCCAAATCATAACCCATGAAGTTTGTGATGTTGATGTTACATATGAACGTATTCGATAGTTGGAAAAAAAAGATAAAGAAGAAGAAGACACATAAGAGGTTGTTAGTGAAAAAACAACTCAAGAAAAGGGAAAGCAAGTTTCTTTATCATAAGATGATGAAGATGAGACAACATTTATTGAAAATTTGATAAGAAATTAGGAAGTAATAGTAGATCCTACAAATAAAGGCAAAATAAAATAGCAGAAAGTGGGAAACAAGGATCAGGCTACCAACATGGATGGAGAGGTTAGAGACCAGGTTGAGGAAAATGATCTATGGAGTTGTTGCTCCTAGGGTCAAACATCCAACTTTAGTAGAAAAGGTAAGTGTCAAGCTATATTCTAAGAGTGATATGGTGCATATGATGCTAGAGTTAAAGTATGTTTTACCATTGCTACTAAACCCAAAAACATATTACTTGCTACATCATTTTTAGATTTGTTTGAGGGTAAGAATAACATTGCTAACACTAGGAGGTCATATCATAGAAAAACAATTTTTAATAATGTGGGTTGTATAGGATCTGGTGGAGAAAATTCTTAGCTTACAACATAGTATGTTGTTACATTTAATATCATCAACCAAAAGGATATGGAGTATTAGAGTTCAAGGTGGGCTACTTGGGGTTCTATGCCTTGAGATATTATTATAGGTTGGAGTATGCCCATCAAGAATATTACCATTGGCACCAAATTGTTGTCTCTAACAAACTAACTTTTGCCATGACATGAATGGAAACCATCTCGGATCATGTGGTAATTAAATCAAGCTCATGCTGAGCCTAAACAATGGAAGCAACCAATGGATTATTGCCAGGAGCTAACTTGCTTTATTGACTTGGGAGATCATGTTATGGAAACAATTATGTGGAGAATGAGCTATGAATTCACGAAGTTTTAGGTGGCAAATGCACACCTTGGCCAAGATGCATTGTACCTACAAGTGGCCATATAATGCAATCGACACTTGGTGGATAAATTGACAAAACAACCACACATTGGTAAGATTGCACATCACCAACAATGCCTTCCTCACCTAGTGAAGCCTAATTGAATCAACCAATATGTGAGGGGTGAACAAATTATAACAACTAAGGATGGAGCAAAAGTCTTTTAACAATGAAATAAAGGATTATCTTGCCATTGGTCAGATGGTATTCTATGCTAAAAATAGTGGACATCTTAATTAGATCTAAAAAGTTTGATATGTGGGGACACTACAATAGTTAAGAAAGGAATAATGTTAGGAAAAGGATATAGAGTAGTAAGCACGTAGGCAAGTCAATATACATAGACAAATCAAGATGATAGAATAGAGAAAACAATGTGACAAAGTAAGCAATTTGGTATGATAATATAAACAAATTGGTATGGCAACATATCATTATGACAACATAGTGTAGATGATTTGTGACAAGTTGGGTTGCCAAACAGTTGAATAATTATAATTTTTTTTGTAGGGAGTATAAAAACACATTTCGACTAAATTGAGGGGATTTAATGTATGTTTTTCTGGTAACCTACTAAAAAGAGAGAGGGCAAGGAGAAAAGTGATGAAAGGAAGGAAAAGAGAAAAACATTGTAGAGCTTTGTGGTTTATTGGAATATAAAAGATGTTTTTTCTTCCATTTTGTGATGTTTTAGCAATACATGTGGATTTAATTGAATTAATTTCTAGAATTAAAATGGGTTAAATGTTGTTCTAGTTAGTATGTTTACACGATACTCATTTTAATGGAGTAGGACAAGGACCCATTAGTGATATTTAAATAAATAATTTATTCGTGGAATAATATATTTAACACTTGCAAAATCATACCGGTAACAATGTTACAAGGGAGGTGGTTGCAAGACGATGATGACAAGGGGGAAAGTGCGTTGCCCTCCCTTGAATATTGGTTGGTTTTGTACCTACAAGAAAAAGAGAAGGAAGGTGCCTATGATGCCCCTCCCTTGCTTTGCTTTGAAACAAACAACATGGGGGGCAAGGTGTGCTTCCAACATTTCTTATTACATGAATAAAACAAAACACAAGGGAACTTGCTGCCCCCCCTACTTTTACTGTTGCGAGGTGAAGACAAATAAACAATAACATGAAGGCTTTTGCAAAATAAAATTTAAAAAAAAACAAAAAAAAAAAATTCCTTGAAGTAGTTACAGTGTGTTGCAAGGAAAAAGAATCAAGGTTCTTAGTTTTAAGAAGCAAAGTTCAACCATAAACCCTACCCTAAAATTAAATAGGATATGAAACATGATATAAATTTATTAGTGGGGATATTTTAAAATGATGTAAATTTAATGGTGGGACCATGTTTATTCCATAGTTGGTCTTCATTTGAGACGTGAAATACCCCCCAATTGAATTTTGTTTAATTTTTCTTGTTTTCTTGCACATGTTTTTTTTTCAGCCTTGCATGGTTTTACATAGAACCATGCAACATGGTTCTACATGTTCTTTTATTCAACAAAAGAATCAATGTTTTTCAAATTTTATGTCTATTTGATTTGTTTTTTTGAATTGAAGTGGATTAGCACATTCGAAATTTGAACCTCCCAAGCATAGAGCATGGTACTTACCACCAGCATAGGTTTAGGCATTGAGGAAATTATTATTTCTTTTTTATTTAAATAAGTCCTCGAGTCAAAATGTCAAACCTTGTGGCAAAACCACACAATTCTCCGCAAGGTTGCATTGTTAGGCTGGGAAAGGGAATCGGGCAATGCTCCATGGGGGGTAGATAGCATCTCTCGGTCTCCATGAGACATTATTTTATTTTTGTGGTGGGTCTCCAATAAACCCACATTTCCCTACTTTGAAATGGTGGTTGAATTTTTTTGCATTTCCCATACATCATTATTTTAAAACAATGGGATTGGACTGAAAATGTTTTTCATCTGTCATCTTCATCATGATAATTGGTATCAATGTGGGTGTGGTTTTGCCATGGCCCACTCAAAAGGTGAGGTGCAAAAAAGTCCAAGTAAAAAGTTTAACACCCAAGAGTGTGAAATGCAAAAAAATTCAACATGGAAAGGTGAGGTGCAAAAAAGTCCAACATGGAAAAGCGTGAGATGCAAAAAAAAATCAACATGGAAGAGCACAAGATGAGAAAAAAAGCTCAACATGGAAGAATGTGAGATGGGAATCAATAGGTAGGTTATTAACTTAACCTTGGACCCTTGTTGATAATCAGCTGATTTCCCAGTAACTGATTAATGTTGATAATAGGCCGATTTCCCAATAACCAACCAACATTGGTCTGTATGCATGATGAAGCTTTACTTGCCACTTTTTGCATTCACGTGGTTTCATGTTGAACTTTTTTTGCATCTGACATTCTTCCTTATTGAACTTATTTGCATCTCACATTCTTCCATGTTGAGCTTTTTTTCCCATGTCACACTCTTCTATGTTGAATTTTTTTGCATCTCACACTCTTCAGTGTTGAACTTTTTTGCAGCTTGGACATTTTGCACTCACCCTTTGAGTGTACAACTTTTGTACAGCAAGACTTACCCCTATTCACCTCTCCTCTCACATCCATTAGACAAGCTGCTTCCCAAATGCAATTTTTTTTTTTTTTTTTTA
>Ga0116227_10012883_pt1 | contig 13406 bp, 8 predicted proteins | sample S1TSphgellanicum_FD_89693 | JGI IMG/M metagenome (GOLD analysis project Ga0116227, IMG submission 89693) | Host-associated microbial communities from peat moss isolated from Minnesota, USA - S1T2_Fb - Sphagnum magellanicum MG | ecosystem: Host-associated > Plants > Peat moss > Unclassified...
AGTCAAATTGGCAATTTGACTCCCGACCTTTCTTTTGGCCATAACTTGTGTTTCAGATGTCCAAATGAGCAATGCGAGCCCATTTTAGACATCTACGTTTCAAGATCTTTCCAATTATGTAAAGAACGCCACAAGCCATTGAGTTTTGACCCCTACAATCGCTCTTTGAAGTTTCGGGAGTCCATCGGGAGTCCATCTCCCAAAGTGGGAGTTGTCTTGGGAGTGTGAGGGTTCACTCCCTCATACTCCTTCGCACTTCTTACACTCCCGGGAATAAGTGATGTGACTCCTGGGCTTCCTCTTGGCCCGCAACCTTGCAACCCCTTTCGCCTTGGTCGTGAGCCCAAAGCTAGGGTTACGACAAAAATGGTAGGTACCTTGGACCTTGACACAATTACCAACATCTTTGATGAACACTTATGACATTATTATCTGCACCCTTGAAATAATTTGTAGTGTCAATATTGAAATTGTCAAATGGGTCACAACCATTGTTGGCACTAAGGTTAGAATGATCAACAAGAGTTATTGTTTACGCGCATGTTCTCTATATTATGAACTAAACATATACAGCCAATGTTGGTGTTCCACGACTCTCCATTGGTAGTAGCCAGTTGGAAAGTGCGTTCTGGCTCTTCCCAACAAGAATGTTTTTTTGTTGGTCGATTTTTTACCCTTCATTACTCTCTTTTCTCACCATTATAATGTTATATCTACATCACTCAAAATGAAATACTCTTCATAATATCTTGTAAAAAAGTTAAATGCCAACACTAGACAAGAACATCTTGTATGATTCATGAAATAGATGTGTAATTTAATAACAAATTTTCTTGCTTTCAATTACTTTAGTGACTATTGATGAAGTCACATTGGTATGTCACTCACAACAAGTATTTTAGGGTGTTAGGTGGTTTTCACTAGCTTGCCCATCTTGATATGTTGCACATTATTGATCAAATCTTTTGCAAAAGACAACCAAAAGCATAGGAACTACAATTCCAATGCAGTGTGAAAAAAAATGAAAAATCCAAGAAAAATATGACCAAACAAGTGAGAGGCCATGTAGGTGCACAACGATAACAAGAGCTTACAATAGAAACCAAATTTCTTAAAGTGCCAATAAATCTAAAAGAGATAAAAAATAAAATGTATTAATACCATTCAAACATTATAGAGTATGATAGTGACAATTTTTATCGTAGAGGAAAAACATGAGATATGTTAGATTAATATTCCTTCTAGACCAAATGAAACCACATAATGACCTATTAAAACTTCCATATAATGCAACAATTAAAGAGATTTTCAAATGAACTATTATCAAAAGGCATGTGGTGGACAAGTACAAAAAAACAATTGAGCAATATAAGCAAAAAACCAAACAATTGAATATGAAACCAATAACAAATTCCAAGAGGCTAAAAAATATCAAAAGATACAAAGGAGAAAAATGAATATAACATGTCTAGGAAAAACACATTATTAGTATTCTTAACCTTAAAAAATGCAACAATGACATAAACCTTTTGTTTTATTATTTCTGTTGTGGACAAAGGGGAAAGTGATGTATTAAACACCATAAATTATCAACAATTGTGAATGAGAAAATGGAAGCCCCTTGAATACAACCACTAATGAAGCTTTCACATTTCTTCTATGCTCAAAAAACCTTTTCAAGATTTGGGCAACTCATCACATCTTGGCTTCAAAACAAGCAAAATATTAAGCATATCCCACAAGCTATTCAAATGTTGAATGGTTCCAAGTGACATAATTTCTTTGTTTCAGTCATACAACAAGATGCCAAGAAGGCACATGCATTTGGCAAAAGAGATTATTAGTGAAAATAATACATTAGTGTAACATATATCCAAACTTCACGAGCAATTTTGTCAAGGAAAACAAAGATGTTGCAAGTGTTTTTGCTTGCTAACATGTAGACAACTACATAGCTCTAAGTTGTGAGGAAAGTTTAGAGTGCTAGCAAGCAAGTGAGGATATATATTTGCAAAGAAGATTTCAACCTCAAAATGTATATATATATATACAAGAGCCAAAAAAAAACTCCATGAAACATTTTTAATGCCAAAATGGATAATTAATTTCATTGTGCCATATGGTTAATTTCCTTTTATTTCTTTCCCAACAAGGTCAACTGTAACAAATCAAAATTCATGGTAATATTCAACCAAAAGGGACCCCACACAAAATTTAAAATTTTTGGACCAAAAGTGACCCCACAAGAATTCTTACTTTTCTTAAAAAGAAAGGAACAAAAAAAACCATTTCTTTTGTTCCTTTTGAACTCCTTTCTTTCCCAAAATGGATAATTAATTAATCTAATTATCCCATATGGATTTTTTCTTTTTTTCTTTCCCAACAAAGTCAAGTGTAACAAATCAAAATTCATGGTATTCAACCACAAGGAACGTCCCCACACAAATTTAAATTTTTTTTGGACTAAAAATGACCCACAATAATTCTTACTTTTCTTGGAAATAAAGGAACATAGATAACCATTCTCTCTTGTTCCTTTCACTACTTTCTTTCCACCAAAATGGATAATTAATCTCATTGTCCCATATGGTTATTTTGGACAACTAGATTATGATGGATGAGCTGCATATGATTGGTAAAGAAAGGATGAAGGTATATATATATAAACAATAGATTGACTTTATACAAAATTTATTTGCCCAAAAAAAATGATGAGTCCATATATTCCACATGTTACCTTAGAAATCAAGGTTCATTTGAAATGGGGGTTTGTTCACATGCTTCACAACTCACATGACTTTGTACCAAACTCCTTCACAGAAGTTTGTTTTTTTTGCACACATATGTTATGCTACTTTGAAACCACTAGAGAATCTTCTTTCATTCCGTTTCCATGCTTAAATGTTTTTTTGTTTCAACAAAAAGAAGCATGTTCATCAAGGTGCATCATTTTGGGAAATGACCATGCAATAATCAACCTAAACAAATATTGATGTTGGTTTGTTTTTTGTTGGTACTTGTTGATGATATATGTTTTATGGGGATGAGCATATTGTTCTAGCAATCAAAAGCAATTGTTTGAAAACCCATATGAGGAATGAAGAAGTCAAAGGGTTATTAACAATAAAAAAATACTAAATAATATATTATAGAGTTTGCATACTTGTTTAAGATGGTTTGGTAAAACCCATTCCAAGAACGGCAATAATTCAAAATCAAGGTTTTTTGAGAAAAATATGCTTTGAACCAAGTTTGCTTGTGTTAAAAACTAATGATTTACAATTTGTGTCTAATAAGTTCTTTTGGGAATTGATGAATTACAGTTGCTCGATGATCATGATATTTAAATGTTTATGAAATCTGGGTTAGATGAAATAAGGTTTGTTACACAAATTACGAGAGCACATAGAATCAATAGTTACACCAAAGGGATTACAAAGTGTTACAACAACTATTAAAACCCCCATGTCGTAATAGCAAAATCACAAGTAGAGAAGTTCAAAATATGGGTGAATTTGAAGGGAGCCCAAAATGATTAAATCTAGATGGAGATGATCTTGGCCCAATGAGGCTTTGGACCTTGATGAGGATTCCTCCCCCCCCCCGGAGATGAAAGAATTAGCAACAATGCCAAAGACGAAGACCTCACAACTCCATCCAAGAGAAAAAGAAACCTTGGCAAGTCTTTGCTAAAAACTACAATATAGGTGGGGTGGAAAAATGGAAGCCTATGGCTCACCCTAAACCGATGATTGTGCAAAATTATATTTTGTTGCAATGTATGTTGCAAACTTTTGTAGGAATTTATGATAGCAACTTGATGGAACAAAATGGAGTTTGTTGAACCATGGACATTTCATGGTCCAATGAAATGGGCATGAGGGTATGTGGGGTTTAATTTCCATCAACACTAGTATATGCTTTAAGCTCCCAGCTAGGAAAAAATTTCATAAGCACCTTACAACCACCAAGAGGAGGTTTGCAACCAAACACCCATGGTCCATTTGGCCAATATTCAATATATAACTAATAACAACATGGGTATGTTGCATACCCACTTGGACCACATCCACCAATGTATCATGCATTACACCAAAAAGATGGATATATGACTACATTCATGATTGGGTTTGTAGTCATATATGCCACTAGTGATTACATGACTATAAAATTTTATTTATATATATTATATAATATATTGATTTTTTGTATATAATATAATATAATATATTTACATAAATTATATTATATATTTATAATTTTATTAATATTTGAATATATTTGATTTTTTTTTTTCATATGGTCCATTCATGGTTAGGGTATTAGAAAAAGGAAAAAGAACTCTAGAACTTTTGTAGAACTATTTTCTACAAATAACATTTATAGAAAACAAATTTTAGTGAGAAAAATTGAATAGTCCAATATAAGATAATTCATGTGGTGATGGTGATTTTTCACATGTATATATAATTGTGCATGAATATTTTGGTTTGCAAGCAGAAACATAAAATGAAACAATGGGCTTCTAAAATCAATTAAACACGTTTTGCACATTATTATTTCTTGCACATGTGATGTGCATCTAAAGCTACATGTTTTGAACCTAATGGATATATAAAAGTGGTCAAATTATTTAATAAAGGAGTCATTTCCCTTGTAGCCATTTGCTTCAAAATTTCAAAACTTTGAAATTTTCATTTGATTTTTTTTCATGAAATTGACATAATGAACATGTAGTTACAAAAAAGGAAGCATGGTTTTCTTATATAAAAAGTTTGAAATCAATTGCATCATTTTATGCATTCCTTTAACAAAAAACTGTAATATGGACACTTGACAATAAATTAGTGAAAGGATTCAAAAGAAAATTTACACAACATTCAATAATTTTTGGATTTTTTTATAGTTTTTTTTTTCAATACTTTAATTGTAGAAACACAAAAATACACCATAGATGTAATATTATAGACATTAAGAAAATCTAAAATTGCCATTTGAAGTCCTTTTCTAGTTAGACACTCCTTTTTGGAACCCTAACCATGGATGAACCCATATTCATTTTATTAAATAATTGTTCATTTAATTTAATTCAGAATTATTTATATATCATATATGTATTATTTGTATACAATTAGTATAAAGAAAAATGATACCATATTAATGCCATACATACATTATACAAACGATCAATCAACATACCCCAATGTTGACCATAATCAACATGGTCAAACTGGGTCAACATGCTAGAATCTAGTTTTGGTCTATAAACCTATTCAAACTAGTGCAATGCCTTTGCCATCCACCTACCACATTAGATGTGAAACAATGTACCCACATATAGGATTTATCATCTTTCAATGTTTCAATGTGAAAAAAACCACAAATTTAAAAATATAAATTTATTTTTCAATATTTACTCAAATGAAAATTTGAATATGGATTATTAAACTTTATAGCATAATCTACATATGTGCACCAATTAAAAATTCAAACAACAAATTTTGAACATAGAAAATCACTTATGAATTTCGAAACTTTTAACATATGAATTATGTTTCAATACATGACAAACTTTTAATAAATATATGTATAACTTAAATATAAAACCTAGAATATTTTTAATTTCTTTTAATTCTGAAATATGATTATAATATATTATTATTAATATGAATACATTTATATATGTTATGTACCATACTATATACACATAACATAATTTTATAGATAATTTATTAATCTACACATACATGTATGTGTATATTAATATGCATACAATATAATATGTATATGTAATACATATATTATTATATATATACAAATTAATTATATCATATTTATTATAATCCAACACTTAATATAACATCATAATTGTACATTTTTTTCATTCATTCAATTTTTTACAATTTTATATTTAGGAAAATCTACACATTTAATATCATATACATACATATATATGCAGTGTTATACACACACAAACACACACACACACACACACACATAAAATAACAAATATTTTGTAATAAAATTATAGTTTAAAATTGTGTTAATTATATTTAATAATTTTTTAAAAGGTCATTTTATAAATTTAATATGTTGTAAACTTATGAAACCTAAACCCATGGATAAATTTGGTAAAACTTTGTTAAATTTGGCTAAAATAACATGAATTTGCTGGAGTATGTTATTTTGGTTAAACAAAGTTCTTTTATTAGATTAAGATATTTTGATTAAACTTGACTTGACTAAAACTAAAGTTGGTTAATTTTGGTTAGTTTTGCTTAAAATAAATGGGACTAAAATAGGTTATTTTGGTTAAATTAGGATTTTAAAAAAATATTTTGATAAACTTGGGTGAAACTTTTAAAAGCTTGGTTTAAAAAATATAAATTTAAGTAAATTTTATGATTTTGGCTAAATTTAGTTAAACCTATAAATGTTTTAATTAAATTTGATTAATTATTGCTAAAATTGAATAATTTGGCTAATCCTATTATTGGTTTAGTTAAAATTGGTTATCTATTTAGCTAAATTTGGTGGAAACTAAAGGTTGTTACAGTTGGTACATTTGGTTAAATCAAACTAAATTAAGTTACACGTGTTACAATATGGCACATTAAGCTAAAATAAGATTAATTAGGATAGATAAAATTATTTAAAATAAACTAAGCTACTTGGGGTAAATTAGCTTTAAATAGATTAAATTAAAATAAATTAGGATTGGATTAAATTAAATTAAATTAAACTAGGCTTAATTTAATTCATATTAGAATATATACCTAAACCTATCTAAAGGCTACTTTGTAGGAAGAATTTAAATCCACCTAAGCTTATATTTAGGGGTTAATTGGGACTTAATATGTCTATCTAAGCCTATTTAAGGTCTACCTATATATTTTAAACCTTTTTACTTAACATATTTACTCAACCTAGCTACTTTTTATGATTATGTGTCATGTAATCATAATATCATAGTCATATGAGACTAAAAGTCCTATAATCATGATTAAATTCACATATGATTGGGTTATATCACTCCATGACTAGGTTTGAACATTAATCACAATATGTTTTAATCATGGATGTTATGTTTTGGTGTAATGGTTGTGTACAATAACAACCAACAACACCACATTCATTAGCATATCATAGTGTATAATAATAGCTAACTTCAAACTTAAATGGGCAAGTGCATTGTGGCAAAAAACATGAACAACCTTTTTTTTTGAAAGTGAAGATGAATTGTATTTTGAAGAGTTTTATGATGCAAGATCCAATGGTTACAATCCTTGGGCACCGGTTGCAACAAGTTCAAAGCACAAATTTGGTCCAAAACTTGGCCACAATTTGAGCAATGTATCTAATGTACCAACAATTGAAATGAAATGCCTTGTAGCTAATGCAATGCGTGGGCAGAACCAAACTTTTGCCAGACAAATGAAAATAAATATGGTTGTAAGGATTAGGGAAAATCCCAAAATGTATTGATTACAATGAATTCTATAGGGATTCCATTGGTCCCAAGTTAGAATCAATGGTTGGTTGCACTAAAATGCAACACTAGAAAATTGATGGATTTGATTAAACCCATTATTGTCAACCTGTGGAATTATTGCAATAGTTGAAGGAAGACTTAGAAGAGCAATTTGAATATACTACACCTAGATTGAGTTTTGAAAACAACATCAAAACCCCTCATAATTATTATGCATTCAATATTTTTACTATAATGATCAAAGACAAATATTTTTTCAAGACTATGAATTAATTTTCAAGTAGGATTTTCTAAAAGCAATTTGCTTTTGAAATATATTTTTTGTAATGCAACATTTATTTCAACTCTGTGTCAAATATGTTTAACATGGAAAAAATACAATTTTTTTTCAATTCATTGTTTAAATACGCAATGATATTCATATTTTAATTTTGTACAATGTGTTTATTTATTTATTTTTCTAATGATAAAATCATTTTGAACACCATATTGACTAGTTCATTTCAAAAGTAATTTTTTTTTACATTTATTATTCCAAATCTTTTCACAATTTTTATTCAACTTATAATAAATTCAATGGAACAAAAAATGGTTTCATAATGAAACTTGAATATATTTTGAATCTACTTTCTTTACATAAGTTTAAAATTGTCTCATTTAAAAACTCACATTTAATTTATCAACTTTTTTAGTATACTTTACTAAGATTACACCCAAGTGACAAGTGAAAAAACACATAAAAACATTGAACACTCCATCCACCTTGGCTTGAGAAAGGTCAATGGAGAAAGGGGCATAAATTTTCCCAAAGAGTTTGGATTTAGTTTACTTTTCTTGTACCAAGGGTTTTGTTATTATAATATTTTACATAAAACATTAATATGCCCTCAATTCATATTAATAGTCATTTTGTGTACATTTACACCATTGATTTCATATAAGTTATTTATAACACTTTATTGAACAACAATATCATACCATTTTTTATTAATTAAAAAAATATTGTTATTTTGTAAAATGATTTAAAAAATAATTAGCCCATTTACAATCCAAGAAAAAAATTTTACAACTTGAAAAAAATTATCATAAGCATATTAACAAACACAATAACTATTGAATATTAAAATATCATATAATTTGAACTCTATGACTAAAAATATATAAATATTTCTTAATTATTTTGAAATTATTTTTAATATGTGACAATTCTTTACAACTTAAAAACAAATTTTTATCGATGACTAAATAATTCATAAGTGTAGTCATTTCAAAACATATTGATAGATTAAGATGTGAACCATATTTAATTGTAGATTTCTTTCATTAATATATTTTTCAAATGCCTACCAAGCCACATAAAATATCCATGAGTTTTAAAACTTTTTGATAATTTTGAGTCTATGTGTTGTCCCATGCATTTACCCTCTTTGTTGACCTCTAGTCACAAACCCAAGGCTAGAATCATGATAGAGGATAAATGGACATGATTCAAGTCCTTAAAGGACTAATATAAATAATAATGATTTGCAATGGGACTTAAATTATATAATGTTGAACCATGAAATATTATGAATAAAATGCCTACATAATTTAAAGACCAATGATATGTAACACATGGCACATCAATCATTGTTCAAGGTCCTACAAATTTGAAAAAGAAAGACCTATTAATAAAGACATCACTGTACAATTAAAGTTCAATGCGACATATATTGAAAATGGTCTCATGATGTGTAAAGTTAGACCCATCACCATATTTTGTATTACAAATTGTGATAAATGCAACAAATTCACTATTATGAAGGCTTGAACAAATTTTGATTTTATTACATCACATGTTTTAAATAAATTTTTGATGTATAACATAGTTGACATTGGTGAGGAAATCCATAATTGTTGAAATTCTCAATGGTCAAAATCTTTCTTTAGAACCTATGACCATGCACATGAAACAATGCATTTAAAAAACCAATAAAATATTTGCAAAGTTATCTAGAATGCCAATTGAAATCCTTAACCAACTCTATCACCATTGGGTTATTATGATTTATTTTACTTATGGGTTGGCACATGAAAAATATTCTTTTTGAAACATTAAAAAATGCTTGATGAAGTAGGCATTTGAAGATGTGTTTGATTAAGAACAAACTTTGAAACCCAAAACATAAAAAAATAAAATTTTGAACTACATAATGTTTAATAAGTTGATGTGTTTGTGGAACAAAGACATTAATGCATGTTATAGAAGGAGACATGGTTTTTATTTATGTTAAAAATCCTACAACATGATAAAATGAAACACCCCAAACAAGGGATGAACCTAAAGAAAAGCCTCATGGTTACTACCTAGGTTGGAGACTTGTCTCCCTAAATGTTTTCAAATTGCCACTTGCCACATAAGCTCTCACTTCAAAGAGGAACACATAAGCAAAAATTGTTAGTAGGAAGACATAAGCAATTTGACTTTCTTTGTTGAATGGAAACAAAGTCAAACCTTGCTAAAACAAACAAGCTAGAAACACAATCTACGAATCTCCACAAGGAAATTGCAAAAATGTTATGTTTAGGAGAAAAAAAAATCCAAATGAACCACTTCACCTGTTCATTATTGGAGGTGTTGGTATAGGTAAAAATTTCATGTTAATGCTTTTGATTCAAGGTCTGGTACATTTTTACAACAAACATCTCGAATTAGATCTGTTTAAAAAGAAAGCATTACTCATGACATAGATTGAAAAAATAACATTTAACATTGACGAAACCATAATTCATTCAAGTCTTTCTATTCCTCTTAATGATAAATATTTTCCATCTTTGAGTTTATTATTAATATATACTTTGATAAAGAAATATGATCAATTATAATTGATGGTGTTCAATGAATGTTTTATATTGACGATGTTATGTTTAGGAAAAAAATCCGAATGAACCACTTCACTTGTTCATTACTAGTGGTGTTGGTACAAGTAAAACTTTCACATTAATGCTTTTGATTCAAGGTCTATTACATTTTTACAATAAACATTCTCAATTAGATCCATCTAAAAAAAAACATTATTTGTGGCATACATTGAAGAAGTAGCATTTAACATTCATGGAACCACAATTCATTCAAGTCAAATTCCTCTTAATTGTAAAGATTTGCCATCTTTAGGTTCAAAATGCTTATATACTTTGATAAAAAAATGTGACCAATTATAGTTGATGGTGTTGGATGAAATATCTTTGATAAGCAAGAGGATATTAAAATTCATTGACCTTCGATAAAGGTCAATTAAACATATGCACAAATTGTTTTTAGAAATCTTGATGTCATTATTATAGGTGATTTTTTTATCAAGTTCAACATGTTCATGACATAAAAATTTTCAAACCAATATGAATAATATTGATAGTTTAACACCAAATTTTTGGATGGAAAATACTAAATGTTATGAATTAAAACAAGTCATGTACCAAAGTGATGAACAATTCATCAACATATTAAACCGATTTCGAATTTCCACACAATCATAATTTGACATATGTACAATAAATAGTTAATCTTTTTATACACACTTGAAGATCCAAATTTTCCATATTTATTTTATACAAATGAGACAATGTTTAAACACAATCTATCACCTTCTTACAAAGTGGTGGAGATGTGTACATATTTCATGCAAAAGATAAACATCATGATACATGTTTTAAATCATTTTAACATTTGTGTTGGTAATTATTCAACACATGATGGCTTGGTAAATGGTGTAAATGGGATTTTCCAAATTTCAAGTAAATTAGCTTACTCACAAAAAGTCATATGGATTTTGTTTAATAACCTTAAAAGTGGTCAATTGACAAGAACAAAAAATGCACACTTCTATGAACACAAAATACATTCCACATGGACATCTATAGAATCCATATTTAAATATATCCAAATTGGTTCAAATTCAACTCATACTATAACAAGGATGCAATTTCCTATTCAATTAGTTGCAACACGCACCATACATCGAGCACAAGGATTAAGATTCAATCACTTGGCTTTTGATCCCAATGGAGTATATAAACATGGTTTCACATATATAACATTTTTTTGTATTAAGAACAAAGAAAATCTTTACCTCCTTAAACCTTTACAAATGAAAAAATTTCAAATCGACCCAAGTGTTGCTATAAAAATGCATCGATTACAAACAATTGCATGATGGTATGTCCTAATTCCTACACCACATACATTTGGTCAATCACATGTTCTTATTTGTTCTCTTAACACTAGATCATTATCATTACACAAAAATGATGTCTTCCTTTATTACAATATGAAAACATTTCATATATTATGTTTCAATGAAACACATTTCAATCCACAAACATTAAAATTATTTCTTTCATTGATCCAAGAAAATATTCAAGCATAAACGTATATGCATGAAATGACACAATGATAATATATGACAAATTCACAACATTATCATCACATGAAACATTTAGTAATTTGAAAATTGAATTCATTACAATAACATTCAATACAAATACAAAAAAAACTATACATGTAATAGCCATACATAAACCTTCAAAATGTTATTTTCAACATTCATAAATCAACTTCAAAAGCTTTTAAACCTAATATTGGCATATTATCCAGCCATAATAATGGGTGATTTCAAATCGACATGTTTGACCAAAACTCAACACAACCATATGAATTTAAATTTTTTATGAATCATTATTCAGTGGAACTTTAGTTTAAAGAAATCACAATAATTTATGATACCCATATTGATCACATGTGGACAATTACATCGATTCAACAATGTATGTCAAGAGTTGTTGAAGCATATTGGATCAATCACAAGCCAATATACATTGCATTCAAATTGTTAGATTATGTTCAACAATATCATCACATAAGTTAAATAATATCCATGCATTCTAGGGCACAAACGTTATGCAATTAGTTGCTTGTTGTTAGCACCTCTTTGGTCACTTGTCAAAGCATCAAAATTTTAAAACTTTCCCAAAGTAGGTTGGCATTGCAATAGATCACAAGCATCCAACATTTGAGAAAATTTCTTGCATAGCAAGCCATGGTAAGAGAGAATTAATGTTATGATGGCTTGTGGTGAAGGCCAAGCTAGGAAATGAATGGCGAAGTGGCTAAAGCAAGCTATGCAAGGAGCATGTTGGATGGTTGATTTCATTATTTTAAAGATTGTTTAATGGTGAAAATGACCCTAGGGCAAAGTAGAATGGGAGCCCAAGACATGGCCATCATCAAAGTAAGAGCTTGGCCCCATGTTGGTAATGCCCTTGTTAGAGGGCCTTACCCTATGTAAAGTGTAAGGTAATGGCCTAGTCCGAGGGAGGCCCTTACCTAAGGTACAGATATGGCACAAATTTCAGACAGACCAAGCAATCTACCAAAAAATGAAGATTGTTTTGATTCGTCCTTTAGATGAGTGCTATTTTCTCATCACTTATAACCGTCATGAATGTGGATGAAATAATAGAGGGACCTAGAAAGCAACCATAGCCTAGGGTTAGCTTCCACATTGACAAGAGAAATAAATAATTAATAGATAAATAATTAAAATTTATTATTATCATGATCAACTATGATATTGTTATATGAGGAATGAAATTATTCAGATTATAGCCTGCGATAATTATGATGGTTTTCCACACCTTAGCATCATATTTTCATGAAAATTCATTTCACTATTTTAAGGATTACTTAATAACAAAACTGACCCTAGGGTAGGGTGAAGCAATTGATTTTCATGAAAATTAATTTCACTATTTTAAGGATTACTTAATAACAAAACTGACCCTAGGGTAAAGTAAGCAATTACTTAATGAGGAAGCTGACCCTAGGGTAAAGTAAGCTAATTAGCAAAGTGTAACTATTTGGGGAAGGGGGTAGAAA
>Ga0116227_10012884_pt1 | contig 13404 bp, 16 predicted proteins | sample S1TSphgellanicum_FD_89693 | JGI IMG/M metagenome (GOLD analysis project Ga0116227, IMG submission 89693) | Host-associated microbial communities from peat moss isolated from Minnesota, USA - S1T2_Fb - Sphagnum magellanicum MG | ecosystem: Host-associated > Plants > Peat moss > Unclassified...
CCCTCTTCCGTAATAGACAAGGACCGATGTTAGACCTTGCGCTCCTGCGCCGCGACCCCGAACGCGTGCGCCGCGCCGCCGCCCGGCGACCCGCCGGCGCCGCCTTCGTCGACGACGTCGTCGCACTCGATACGGAGCTACGCGCCGCGCGTACGGCTGCGGAATCGCTCAAGGCCGAGAAGAACGCGCTGACGGCGCAGATCTCGAAAGCGGCCGACCGTGGTGCCGAAGCGCAGCGGCTTCGCCCGGAGATCGCCGCGCTCGACGCGCGCATCGCCGAGGCCGCAGCATCCGTACCTCCGCTCGAGCAGCGGATCGACGCATTGCTCGCGGACGTGCCGAACTTGCTCGACGATTCCGTTCCCGACGGCTTCGGCGAGGACGACAACGTGCTCGTGCGTGAGGAAGGAACGCCGCGCGACTTCGCCTTCGCGCCGAAACCGCATTGGGAGATCGGAGAGGCGCTCGGCATCCTCGATTTCGAACGCGCCGCAAAACTTTCGGGAAGCCGTTTCTCGATCTTACGCGGCGCGGGCGCGCAACTCTCGCGTGCGCTCGCAGCGTTCTTCCTCTCGCGCGCGAGCGAACGCGGATACGTCGAAATCGTACCGCCGCTCCTCGTCTCGCGCGGCACGATGTGGTCGACGGGTCAACTCACGAAGTTCGCCGACGCGATGTTCCGCGATACCGACGCCGATCTGTTCATGATACCGACGTCGGAAGTGCCGCTCGTCGCGATGCATGCGGGCGAGATTCTCGGCGAACCGCTACCGCTGCAGTACGTGGCCTATTCACCGTGCTTCCGGAAGGAAGCGGGCGCCGCCGGTAAGGACACGCGCGGCTTGGTGCGCCAGCACCAATTCGAAAAGGTCGAACTCATTTGGCTCGCGGACCCGGAACGTTCGTACGAAGCGCTCGAGCGTCTCACCGCCGATGCGTGCGCGTTGCTCGACGAACTCGAACTCCCGTATCGCGTGATGGCGCTCTGCAGCGCCGACGTCGGCTTCAATGCGGCCAAGACGTACGACCTCGAAGTGTGGCTACCGGGTCAAAACCGATATCGCGAGATCAGCTCGTGTTCGAACTGCACGGATTTTCAAGCGCGGCGGACCCAGATCCGATTTCGGCGCGACCCGAAGGCGAAACCGGAATTCGTGCACACGCTCAACGGCTCGGGCTTGGCGATCGGACGAACGCTCGTCGCCGTGCTCGAAAATTACCAGCAAGCCGACGGAAGCGTCGTCGTGCCGAGCGCGCTCGTGCCGTTCACCGGCTTCGAGACGATCGCCGCGGACGGCTCTACGTCGCGTTCGCCTTCGCGCTCGCGCTAATCAGCGCGGGCGTCTTCGCGACAAGCCGGCGCACGGAGTCGTCGATCGTGAAGCGTTCGATCTCCGCGAGCGGCACCCAGGCGACCGCGTGCGATTCTTCGCTCGCGATCGGCACGTCGCCGCGATCGGCGTAGAACGCGAAGCGCACGTCGTAGTGAAAGTGTGCGGCTTCGGTACCGCGCGCCGGAATCTCGTGAACGTCCACATCGTAGATCGCATCGCTCGCGAGGCGCACGTGCGCGAGCCCCGACTCTTCGAGCGCTTCACGTCGCGCGACGCCGCGGATATCGGGATCGCCGTCGGCGTGCCCGCCGAGTTGAAGCCACTTCCCGAGCTTGCGATGGTGCGTGAGAAGCGCGGCTTCGCCCGCGGGATCCACGACCCAAGCCGAGCCCGTCACGTGACCGATCGCGAGCGTGCGCTCGAAGCAGTCGTCGTGCTCGGCAACGAACGCACGAAGCCGCGCGAGCATCGCCGCCTCGCGTTCGTTCGCCGGGACATATGCGTCGAGATCGGCGAGAAGCGCGCGCCGGCTCAGCTCGGCCGCGGCATCTGGGAGGCGACGAATGCATCCCACGCGCGATCCGGCAAGAGTTTGCGAATCGTCAGCAGCACGTTCGCCGACGGCGTGACCGTGTAGCGAGCCTTCGGCTTTTTCGCGACGATCGCGCGCTCGATCGTGCGCGCGACGGTTTCGGGGCCGCCGCCGAGTCGCGACATCGGGCCGTCCTCGTACGCGGCGCGGGTCGTGCTTGCGATCCGTTCGTTGAAGGATGCGTACGCATCGCCCGCTTCGCCCCACCCTTCGAACGAGCGGCCTGCCGACTCGCCGAACGCCGTGCGAATCAGCCCCGGCTCGATCAGGATCGCATCGATGCCGAAACCCGCGACCTCGAAACGCAACGCGTCCGTGATCGCCTCGAGTGCGTATTTGGTCGCGTGATAGTATCCGCCGCCGGGGAACGTCAGGCGGCCGCCCATCGATCCGATGTTGACGATCTTCCCGCGCCGGCGCCGACGCATCGCCGGAAGGACGAGTTGCGTCATGCGAACCGTCCCGAACACGTTGGTCTCGAACTGTCGCCGCACGCGCTCGAGCGGCACGCTCTCGATCGCACCGCTCTGGCTATAGCCCGCGTTGTTGACGAGCACGCCGACCGCGCCTTCGGCCTCCTCGATCGCACGGACCGCCGCGACCATCGACGACTCGTCCGTCACGTCGAGCGCGAGCGTCCGGCACCCCGCGGCCGCGAGATCGCTCACGTCGGAGATGCGTCGCGCGGTCGCGTACACGACCCAGCCGCCACGCGCGAGATGCAGCGCCGACGCCTTTCCGATGCCCGTCGAGCATCCGGTGATCAAGACGACGTTCGAATCTTCGGCCATAGCGCTAAGACCTATGCGCAGAAAAAAGAAGCGGGCCTGCCGTTGCCGACAGGCCCGCGTCGCTAGACCTCGTTCGTTACTTCGACATCGGAGGCGCCGGCATGCTCCAAGACGTCCCATCCGCGAACGAGACGTGGTTGAGGACGCACGACGCGTCGGGGCCCGTGTAGACGAACGGCGTGTGAACCTTCTGAACCGTGTACGTCTGACCGGGCGCGAACGGTCCCTTGACCGTATCGGTCACCGTGACGTTATTGTAGATGCCGCTAGCCTGAAAGTCCGCGATCGTCTTCGTCGTCGTGTTCACGATGACGGCCGTCACGCCGTTCGTATACGCGACGCCGCCGAGAGCGTTCGACTTCGAGTCGTTCCGATGCACCACGCACGAGATAATCTTGACCGGCGGCTGCGCCGCCGACTGGATGGCGAGCGCGGGAGCGCCGCACACCAAAACGCCCAAAGCGGCGATCGTCATAACCTTCATAGTCGTCAACTCTCCTAGAGAAAATCGAGCACGAAAAAAGCAATGCCCGCGGCATAAGCCTATCCGTGAAAGTTGTTTTCTCCGTGAAGTTTTCTTTCCTGCGCGCCCCCGGGACCCCCAGAACGACCTTTACTTCTTCTTGTGAATGATGAATTGGTTGCCGTCCGGGTCGGAGCCGAAGGCCATCCAGCAGCTCGGGGTATCCTCGATTTTGCCGTCCTGGCCGAATGCGACGCCCCGCGCCTTGGCCGCCGCGACGAACTCCGCGACGTCGTCCACCGCGAACATCGCGGTCCCGCCGGGGTAGAACCCCTCGGACGCGTAGAGCCCGAACGCGGCTCCGTCGGAAAACGTGTATTCCGCGAACATCCCGGGCACGCTCATCGCCGGAGCCATCCCGAACAAATCGCTATAGAAAGTGGTCGCGACCGCGAGATCCTTCGTCATATAATAGGTCGCGTCGATCCCGCGCACGACCGTCGTCAACGTTTCCGTGGCCATATCATACCCCTCTCCGGAAGCCGGATTCACTCCGTGCGAGGTGAGATTTCACCGTGCGACGGGCAGGCCTGCCGGGTGGCGCCGACGATCATGATTCTAACGATGGCGCCCGGTCGCCCCGGATGGTATCGTCGACCGGACGTATGCTGAAAGATCGGGGACCGATGGTCACAACGAACGACGACGCCACGCTCACGGAGATCTCCGTGGAGAAGCGGTGCGCGTGCCCGTTCTCGATCGCACAAGAGTACGCACAGCAGTATCTGCAACGAGCCGAAGCCGGAGGGGCAGAACCGCTTGCGGTCTATCCGTTCGCGCTACCTTTTTTCTCGCTTCGGCGCTCCGTCGCGATGTCGTTCAGCCTCGCATCCGATGAGACGGAGCCGGGCCGGGCGCACGATCAGGTGATCGTACGTTGGACGAGCGGCTTCGCGCTGCTTCCGGATTTTCGCGGCACGATTCGCTTCCGTCCCGAGCACAACGAGACGCTCGTGATGATCGACGGAACCTACAAGCCGCCCTTCGGGCGACCCGGCGCCGTCTTCGACCGGCTGATCGGCAAGTGGATCGCCACGAGCACGGTCTCCGATCTGCTTCGCCGAATCACGGCGAGCTTAGAAGATCAGCAGCGAGCGTGGCTCAGGCGGCACGCAACCGCGGGTCCGTAAAGCATCCCTCTGACATCGCTAATTTCAATCCGACCGCGAGTTCGGTTTCGCTGGAACTCTTCGAGAGCACACCGTTCGCTCCGGCGGAGTGGCAGCTGAGGCCCCACGAACGCTTGGTGTTCTGCGTATACACCGCGATGATGCAGCCGGGCAGTACGAAGCGCAGTTGACGCAGCGTTTCCAGGGGATCGACTTCGAGCGCGTCGAGGTCGCAGATGAGCAGATCCGGCGAGATCGCTCGGAGCGCCACCACATCGACGCGTGCGGTCACGACGAGCGGCGGCGCTTTCGCTCGTTTCACGACGAGCCGAAAGAGCGAGACTTTCTCGGGAGCGATGTCGGCTAAACACGTAGTGCGGGCCATGCCCTTACCGTAGCATGTCGACGACCGCAGTTCTATCGTGAGAATCGTCGATACGCGCCAGAGTTTACGAGAGCCGAGTTCGGACGGTCAGAACGGCCGCATCGTCGTCACCGCGGAGTTCGCGGAGAACGCGCTCCGCGATGTTGCGCGCCGTTTCGTTCTCCGGCGCGTCGTAGGCGTGTCGCGCGGACTGCGCGAGCTCGAGCTCGCCCAACAGAAGGTCGCGCGCATGTTCCGTGATGCCGTCCGTATAGAGCACGAGAAGCGACTCGTCGGAGAGCGCCTCCACGTGATCGGCGCAGTGGTGGTGCCGAAAGATCCCGAGCGGCAGATCGGCACGCGCTTGCTTGAGGAAACGATGCTCGCGCTCGAAGAGCAAGATCGGCGGCGGATGCCCCGCATTCGCGTAGGCGAACGTGCGCTCGCGTAAATCGAGCACGCCGACGATCGCCGTGACGATCACGCCGCCCGAACGAGCGTAGGCGAGATCGTTTGCGATGCAGAGCGTTTCGGACGGGTTACATCCGTCGCGCATGGCCTTGACGATCGCAGCGCGCAAGAAGTGCATCGTGCCGGATGCGGCTTCACCGTGACCGGAAACGTCGCCCACGGTCAGCGCGAGAACGTCGTCGGAAAGCCGAAACGCATCGCACCAATCGCCGCCCGATACCGCTCGTCCCGCGGGCGAACTCCAGCGTGCGATCTCCGTTTCGAGCACGCCCGACGAAACGTGAGGAGCGAGATCCGTCGGCATCACGCTAATCATTGTGTGGACCGATTCACGCCGTCACTCCTCTCAAACGTATGCTGCCCGAGATCGAAGTATTCGAGTTCGCGAGTCCGGTAAAGCATAGCATCGTCCGCGCTCTTGGAACATCGTGAAAATGAAGGATTCATCGATAGTTCGCAACGCCGCATGACAATGTACGTCGCGCGAATAACTTAACGAACAGAGATCGCTGCACACGGTCTGCGACCGTGAAATCGTACTAAGTATGGCTTCGAGCGCAGACCTTCATCAGTTCTCGGCCAGAAGCAATTGGAAACCGACGAACCCTCGCGCAAGCAACGTGCAACGCGCCGACCGCGTGCGACGCGAGACGCTCGCGCGCACGACGTCGAGGATGCGGCCCAGCCGATCGTGAGTGCGATTCTCAAAGTGGTACCTGCGACGCGTTGGGCGTTCGCGCGGGTAACCGTGGATGGCGAACTCGAACGTCACATCCCCGCGGGCGTTGCCGGCGGCCTCGCGGCGCTCGAGCGCGAACTCGAGAGGCAGCGAGAGATCTCGCGTCGCGGTCCCCGGATCGCGGCAACGCTCGCGTCGCTCGGCGAGTCCGAGAGCGGCGTCACGCTTTTGTTTGCGGACGAACGCGCGACGTTCGGCATCCTCATGCTCTTGCGTTCGGCCGAGCTCGGGGCGTTTACGTCGACCGAGATCAGCATGTTGACGCTCGCACTCGGCACGATCACGGACCACCTCGCGCTTCTCCGTCTCCACGCGAACGACGACATCACGCTACCGATCCTCGAATCGATGCGCGAAACGAGCGGTACGATCGACGATTCGGATAGCGCGTTCTACGTGCTCGATCCGGACTTTCGAATCGTTTTGGCATTGGATTCCGAAGAGGAACGACGCATCGCATTGACGGGTCTCCAAATGCGCAAGAGCGATCGACTTCCGGCGCTCCTGGAGCGTACGGTGAAGGAGCTCACGGAGAATTGGGACGTCGCGGGCGACGTCCGCACCGCACGACAAGCGCGACCGGTTCCGTTCCTGATCGTACGCACGGCATCGATGGCTGGGCCCGCAGGCTCGTTCATCGGGGTCCGGATCGATCGATTTCGCGCCCCCAATTCTCTCACGAGTGCGGCCGCAAAATTCAACATCTCCCCGCGCGAAGTCCAAGTCTTGGCGCTTCTGCTCGACGGCAGGCACCTCAACGAAATCGGCACGCTGCTTCACATCACGTCGTCGACGGTGCAAGACCACATTCGCAGCATGGTCGAGAAGACCGGAAGCCGCAATCGCAGCGACTTGATCGCACGAATCCTCGGCTGGGAGTTCGCGACCGAACCCTCGTAGCGCCGTCGGCGTACCACGATAATCCACGATAGCGGACCGCGCTTGACTACACTACAGTAAATGCTCCGCCACACGGGGGCACAATCATGACCGATACGATGCGTACCGCGGCGGCGACACCGCAAGTAACGACGACAACGGCAGCGGTGCTGCACGCGACGGGACCGATCGAAGAGGATCGGCTCACGATCGAGCAGCGGACGCTGCCGCCGCTACGCGCGGGACAGATCTTGGTGACGGTGCGAGCCTGCGGCGTCTGCCGGACCGACCTCAACATCGTCGAAGGCGATCTCCCGCCGCGGCATGCGACGGTCGTCCCGGGACATCAAATCGTCGGCGTCGTCGCAGCGGCAGCGCCTGATGTCGAACTCGCAATCGGAACCCGCGTCGGCATCTCGTGGCTCGGGGGCACCGACGGCACGTGCCGGTTTTGTATGGAAGGGCGAGAGAATCTCTGCGACCACCCGATCTTCACCGGATACGACGTCGACGGTGGGTTCGCGCACGCGGTGATCGCACGTGCGGATTTCGCGCATGCCCTCGACGACCGGCTCGACGATTTGCACGTGGCACCGCTCTTATGTGCGGGAATCATCGGATTTCGCGCGCTACGGGTGGCCGGCGTTCAGCCGGGAGAACACGTCGGGATCTACGGCTTCGGCTCGTCCGCGCATCTCGCGTTGCCGATGCTCAAGAGCTGGGGCTGCACGGTGTCCGTCGTGTCGCGGGGCGCCGCTCATCGCGCGTCTGCGGAAAAACTCGGTGCCGATTGGGTGGGCGACGAAACCGCACGGCCACCGGAGCCGCTCGATCGCGCCGTGACCTTCGCGCCCGTCGGTTCGGTCGTCGTCGCGGCGCTCGGCGCACTGCGTAAAGGGGGCGTCGTCGCGATCAACGCGATCCACCTCGATTGCATCCCGCGCTTCGACTACGATTCGCTGCTATGGGGCGAGCGCGAGATTCGCAGCGTCACGAATATGACGCGTGTCGACGCGCGCGATTTCCTCGAGCTCGCCGCGAAGATCGACCTAAAGCCCGCGGCCACGTCGTTTACGCTCGACCACGTGAACGACGCCCTTCGCGCCGTGAAGGACGACCGGATCGATGGAGCCGCCGTCATCACGATGTGAGTGAAGGCGCTCCGAGACCTTCCGAAAACAGGGGAGAATCTGTAGCATGAAGATGCGAAAATCACGAGACACCGACGCGGGTCTCTACGAGGAAAGTGACGATAGCGAGACCGACGCCGAGCAGCTCGAAGCGACGGACATCGAATCCGATGAAGAGCGCGACGGCGATGTCGACGCAGACGGCGGTTCGGCGATCCCTTCGAGAAATCGCTAAAGCCTTGATCGGTCGGTTCTCGGATCTACGCGACGATATGGTGCCACCGGTTTATAAAGGCGCGCACGATCCGCGTGTGGTTTTCGAAGCACTCGAAACACTCTACCGGTAGGCCCGCGCTCTTAGCCGATGAGCGTGTGCCGATTGCCGCCATGCAGCTCGGCGTGCACCTTCGCGGCGTCGGACATGAACGTGCCCGCGTGTTGCATGTGGGCGTGCGCGAGCAACGCATAGTGTGCGGCCATCGCATGCTCTCCGTGGGAGTACTTTTTTGCAGCGAGCTCGCTGAATTCACCAGCTTGCCGGAGATGCGAGGCTGCATCGATGTGACTCTGAGCGAGTTTGGGCGACGGAACACTTCGTGCTTCGCCGTTCGGCGTTTTGCTCGACATAGCCGTAAGCATAGCGCCCCGATCGACGATCGCGCTATCGTGGAATAGAACGAGCCCGCATCGGGGCTTTCAACGATGGTCGCCGCAATGAAGCGATGGTAACCTCTTCGCATGACCGGCATCCACCGCAAGCATCCCGGCGCGGCGATCTTAGCGGGCGCGATCGGCGGCCTCTTCGGCGCTTGGTTCAAGCTCGGGTGGGAAGTCCCGTGGCCACCACGGGCGGTCGGTCGTATTCCCGAACCGATGGTGCTCGTTACGATGATCACGCACGTACCGACGCCGGTTTGGATCTCTTACGTCATCCACTTCGCCTTCAGCATCCTATCGGGCGTCGCGTACGGCGCGCTCGCCGAATACTTCCCGATCGTCGCGCTCGGAACGGGCGTCGCGTTCGGCCTCGCGATCTGGGTGGGTGCACACGAAATCGTGATGCCCGCGATGGGGCTCACGCCGCCGACGTGGGATCTGCCCTTAAACGAGCAAGCCTCCGAATTTTTCGGACACGCGCTGTGGGGGCTCGTCATCGGCGTGTTCTTCATCGTCTGTCGCGCGCGCTTCGTGAAGGCAGCGGTGCCTCCGGGCAGGCGCGGGCTTCAACCAGTCCGCCTCCCGGTCGCCTAGAGTGTGGCGGTCTTTCAAACGCCCGCATCTCCGCCACCGGTCATATCAACGAACGTCAAGCGAAAGTATCAGAGCCGGGAAGTTTCTCGTTGTCGCGCATGGTTCGCACGACGAAGCCGAACACGCGTGAGACATTCTCACGAACGCCGGCCTCCAAAAGCCCGATATCTTTCACGCGCCGATAATCGCTTAGCGGAAATGATTGGCGCGCCACCGCATATCGCACGATGAAGTCGCTCGTCACGTTCGATCTCGATGGGACGCTTGCGCCGAGCAAGTCCGAACCCGACGCGGAGATGGTCGCGTTACTCGTATCGCTGCTCGATGTGGCACGAGTCGCGATCATCTCGGGCGCCGACTACGCGCAGTTTCAAGGGCAGTTGCTCGCTCATCTGCCTGCCGGTACGGACTTCCGCAAGCTCTCGCTCCTCCCGACGTGCGGCACGCGCTTTTACCAGTACACGGGCAGCTGGGAGAAGCTCTATTCAGAAGATCTCAGCGCCCCGCAAAAGCAAACGATCGTCGACGCACTGACCAAAGCCGTTGCGGAGGCCGGGTTCGCAGCCGAACGAACGTGGGGTCCGACGATCGAAGACCGCGAAAGTCAGATCACGTACTCCGCGCTCGGACAGCAGGCGCCGCTCGAGGCGAAAGCGTCGTGGGATCCCGACTTCGCAAAACGCCAGGCGATCAAGAACATCGTCGATCCGCTCCTCCCGAACTTCTCCGTTCGCCTCGGAGGCGCGACGTCGATCGACGTCACGCTACCCGGCATCGACAAAGCGTACGGCATGCGAAAACTGCGCGATACGCTCGACATTCCGTTCCACGATATGTTGTATGTCGGCGATGCGCTCTTTCCCGGAGGCAACGACTATCCGGTTCGGGAGACCGGCGTCACGTGTATCCAGGTTCGAGATCCGAACGAGACCAAGCGCGTGATCGAAGCGATCGTCGCGTGCTACGCACCGTAAGCCGAGGTCACGCCGACCGCGGCGCCCAGGCACTCAGGTCACCGAGCGAACGCATCGGATCCGAGGAAAGATCGAAAAAGGCGGCGCGAAGCGATGGATAAACGAGCAGGCGGTTCGTCAACGACGTCAACTCGAGAAGCCGCTCGAGCCTTCCCGCGCGATCGGCAACGATTAGGAGTCGCGGTCCGAGAGCTTCGGCAGCTTTGAGAAGCACCCGTAGGGCGAACCCATCGGCGAGTTCGCAGTGCACGAAGGAGACGAGGACATCGCCTCGATGTTCCCGGGCGATGGTTTCAATCGAGCTAGACAGTTCCGCGGCGTTGACGGTATCGATGACGCCGGTAACCTCGAGTACGCAGATCGAGCCGCGACACTCACTTCGAAAACGCGCGGAAGCGGGCCGTTCGAGCCTGTAACGTGAGGGACGGAACGCTGGGTTCTGCATACGACGCGTCCTTCTCGAGAACCCGACCGGCGAAATCGCCAGCCGAGGGTCTTCGAGCGTAGCACGCGTCGGTGACGTCCGCCATCGTTGAAATACACGACTCGGAAGTCAAGGACCGCATCATCTCGCGCGAGCACCCCTGATGGTCGTGCGAACTATCTCAAAATGCGACCCGCCCTCGCAGCGAGCGGAACCTACCCATGATTGCAACGATACCGGTGTAGGAACCAAGAGGAGTACACTGAGCAGATGGAATCGCTCCCAAGTCTGCTCGGCCCCGTCGCCATCATTTTTCTCGTGCTCTTCGTTGCGAGCGCGTGCATTCGCGTGCTGCGCCAATACGAACGCGGCGTCATGTTCACACTAGGTCGCTTCTCGGGCGTGCGGGGGCCGGGCTTGATTCTCTTGATCCCGTACGTCCAGCAGATCGTGCGCGTCGATCTACGGACGGTCGTCATGGAGATTCCGCACCAGGATCTCATCTCCAAAGACAACGTCTCGGTCAAGGTCGATGCGGTCCTATACTTCCACGTGATCGACCCCGCGAAAGCGATCATCCAAGTCGAGCAATACGCAGCGGCTACGAGCATGCTCGCGCAAACGACACTGCGCTCCGTTCTGGGACAGCACGAGTTGGACGAGATGCTCTCGAAACGCGCCACGCTCAATACCGATGTCCAAGATATCTTAGACGAGCGCACCAAAGAATGGGGCATCGACGTTAGCGCGGTCGAGATTCGCGACATCCAACTCACGGACAACATGGTGCAGGCGATCGCCAAACAGGCCGAGGCCGAACGCGATCGCCGTGCCAAGGTCATTCACGCCGACGCGGAGTTCCAGGCGGCGCAAACGCTGACGGATGCCGCGACGATCCTCGCGACGGTACCCGCCGCAATGCAACTCCGCTACCTCCAGACGCTCTCGGAAATCGGCGGCGAACACAACTCCACCGTCGTCTTCCCGATGCCGCTCGATATCGTCAAGCCGTTCCTCGACATCATGAAAAAGGGCGATGCGAGAGCGATCCCCGTGCCGATCACGAACGGCGCGAAGACGCAAGCGCTTTCGTGATGGATCTGCCGCAAGTCGGCAAGATCGACGTGCTGACGCGAACGACGCTGCAACTTCACGACGTCATGGCGCCGGCATCGATCGACCACATGATCTCCGCGCTGCAGCGCGTGCCCGGCGTTCTGCTTGCGGATCTCAACCCCGCGACGGCTAGCGTCGTGGTCGCACACGACTCGGCCGTGTCCATCGCGGCGCTCGTGAGGGCAGCGAAAGAAACGGGCGCTCGCGTGACGCTCGTCGCGCGCCCCGCCGTCGCTCGGGACGCCGCCGCCACGGTATCGGTGCGGGAGTTCAACATCCTGACGATGCTCGCCATCGTCCTGGGCCCGGCGATCCTCCTCGTCGCGATCGAATTGATCGATCCGCCGCTTGCGACGAATCACTACTTCTTGCCGATCTTCTTGTCGATCGCGTGGACGCTCATTCTCATTCGCCCGATGTTTCGGCGGCAACGCTAGGCTCGAGCGACCAGGGCCGCGTCGGCATCTCGAATAATGCACGCTTCGCATGCGACGAATCACCATCATGTTTGCGATCTACATCGCCGTCATGAGCGCGATGGCGATCTACCGCTGGCAGATCTGGAGCTTCGGCGCCGATACCGGAACCTTCACGCAGGTCGCACTCAACGCATTTGCGGGATTTCGCGACACATCGGAATTGGGATCTCACTTCCACGTACACTGGGCGCCGATTCTCGTCGTCCTCTATCCGTTCGCGAGCGCGACGCATAGCGGGCTCTCGATCCAGATCGTCCAGATCGTCGCGATCGGACTCGGGATTTTCCCAGCATTCGCCTTTCTACGCCGGTACGTCGACGACGGACTCGCGGCGACGATGGCCGGCATCACGCTCATCTATCCGCCGCTACTCGCCGTGGCGTTCGATGAGTTCCACGAGATCGCGTTCTATCCGGCGCTCGTGTTCGCGTTGCTCTGGGCGATCGACGCGGGCCGACGGGCATGGATGGCGGTCTTCGCAATCCTGCTCATGCTCGTGCGCGAGGAAGCGCTGCTCGTGCTCGCGATCTTCGGCGTGCTCCTCGCGATCGCGGCCGCACGCACTCCACGCTCGGATCCACGCGGTCTTCTCTTCTGGGAACCGCGCGAACGGACGCCCGCGATCGTCCTCGGCATCGGGCTCGCCATCGCCGGCCCGATCGTCTTCGCGTTCTACTTCAAGGTCGTCGCACCGTCGCTCGGCGGCTGGACCGCCTCCCACTATTACACCTATCCGTTCGCGCACGGTCCCGCGCAGATCGTCGCGGCGCTCTTCACGCGACCGCTCGACGTCCTTCGCACGATCTGCACTCCCGGCCGCTTAACGTACCTCATCGAGGCGTTCGCCCCGCTGCTTTTCCTCGGATTACGCTCGCGTTGGATGTTGGTCGCGATCCCGGGCCTCGCGGTCGTCGTGCTCTCGAGCGACCCGATCGCGTGGCGCATGGGCAGTCACTATGCCGGCATCTGGGCGCCGTGGCTTCTCGTCGCGACAGCGGACACGATCGTTCGTATCTCCCGCTCGGATGCGCCTCGCATCGGGGCACGGCGCCTCACCTCGATCGTCGTCGCAGCATGTGCGCTCGTCCTCATCGCGTTCGATCCATTGCACCCCGCGCACTATCTCAGCCCACCATATTCAGATCTCGCCGACGCGCGGCGTGCCTTCGCAATCGTACCGCCGTCGACGAGCGTCTACACGCACGACGAGTGGTTCGCGCACGTCGCC
>Ga0116227_10012885_pt1 | contig 13404 bp, 8 predicted proteins | sample S1TSphgellanicum_FD_89693 | JGI IMG/M metagenome (GOLD analysis project Ga0116227, IMG submission 89693) | Host-associated microbial communities from peat moss isolated from Minnesota, USA - S1T2_Fb - Sphagnum magellanicum MG | ecosystem: Host-associated > Plants > Peat moss > Unclassified...
CTGGGTCACATGACCAAACAAAAATAAAAGCTGCAGAATCGCCCATCAGCTCAGGCTGAGAAGGAAAACCAAAATTATAATTAACAAGTTTTCTTTTTCTTTTGTGCTCAGTAAAGTCCTGTTGTTTACCCAAAAATTAAATAAAAATAAAAATAAAATTATATTTAACAAAAGTTATATGTTGCCAAATCCACGTTGCAAAGGTATATTCTTTTGTGACACACTAATTTCCTTAGGATTGCAACTTGCAAGTACTTGTCATGCTCTCAGTTCACTACTAGGTTGTCAGTGTGTACTTACACTCGGGGTATTCTTTTTGGGTTTAGGGTTTATTTTATTTGTCTTCATGTTCTTGGTTTGTGATGTAGGTATTTGGAGCTCTTCAGGCATTATGGGTGTTTTTCTTTTCTTAGTCTTCATTTTTTTTCTTTGTTTTCCACCCTCACCCACTATGTTCATATTCTTCTTCCAACTTTTCATTTTTTTTGGTCCACCCTCATGTTTCGTGCATAATCATTCTGTTCATTGTCTTTTCTACTTTATTTCCTTCTCTTCTTAAGTTGACATTCTTTTTCCAATTCATTTCTTTCTTTTTGTTTTCTGTTATCACCTAATGCCATGTTCATGTTTTTCTTCCCATTTGTCATTTTTTTCTTTTCATTCCTCTTTGTCAAGTTTGTGTTCTTCTTGTTCATCATATTCTATTTTATGGTCCCCCCTACCATGTTCGTGACAATGCATTTTAGGTCAAACTTGTAAAATTATGGATTTCTTCCTCTAATTTGAAAATAACATCACCAAAGTTTACAATAAGATTTTTTCAATCCTTATGCTTCAATCCTTCCATTTCTATGACATTAATGTTTCTTAGCATGTCCACATAATATCAATCTTTTGGCTACTCTTTGCCATTAGCAATTGTTCACCAAATTTTATATTCTTAGTTGTGGTTGTTATACATCCATTAGCTCTAATGTGGCAACAAATTATTACCCCCATTATTGATTATCTTCATTGACCTCATGAATTTGAAGCATAATTTTTTTCATATTTTTTATTATGTAAATTTCATTAAATTTGGTCTTGTCATCAATGGCCTTGGAGTTAAACCACTAAATCCTTGCAACCATAACCTTGATTTGATGTTTTGTTTAAAAAATTATTTAAGTTAATTTTTTTATTAAAACCCACTTAGCTAATGTGATTTTTTTTGTTTTCTATAATTATTCATAAGCATAACCCCATCTTTTTTTAATGTAATCTTTGAAATGTTGAAGTTTGAAACAATTAGGGGTTGTAAAACCTAAGGGGGACATTCTTTATTGAGTTTACAAAATACTTGAGTAAAAATATAGGGTGTCATATATTGGTTGTTAGGTGAAATTTATAATTTAAATAATTTTATAATAGTGTTATTTTTTTATGAAAATGAAAAAAGATTTATTATAAGGTACGTGTTAATCATTGGTATTAAAAACAAATAGAAAAAATATAAGGTATGTATAAAAAATAAACAGTATGATAAGTTGTTAGTAGGTTCAATTTGTAGGTTAGTAAATGAACTAATATTAACAGTTTAAGTTAATAATTTAATAATATAATGAATTGCAATAATTGAAACAATAATGGAATCAAATGTTAAGAGGAAAAAATAATGATCGGGCTATGGATTTAGAGGAGGTGAAAATCATGTAGATTATATATGTGGATTATATCAATGGGCCGTATATCAAATGTTCTCTTCAAACTCGTGAACGTTTGTATTTTTCCATTCAAAAATCTTATATGTTTAAATTATAATGGAAAAAAATTTATGTTTATTTAAACATTTCTAACTCTAGGCTTACTAAAATTTAAAAACTAAATGAATAGGGTATTAACATCAAATGTAAGCAAAATTATAAATAAATATAAAGTAGTTCAAGTATGTGCATATTAGAAAATTAGTTTATAATAGGGTTAGGGAAAAAAATTGCTTGCCTATTAACCCCCCTTAATAAAATGCTTCTTTGATGCATGTAATTTGGAAATTTAACATCAAGTGTCTTCCCTAGGTGTAGATTATGCAAAGTGTGTGAAGGTTTGATGTGATCATGTTTAATTAAAAATGTTGTGCTTGTTTCTATTGCTTATAAGGTAACATGTGATCATGCACATTTAGAATTAGTAAATGACAATTGTTTGAAAGACCCCACTATGAGTTGACCTTTTAAAGGGGAAAAACAATTGAATAAAAAAAAGATAAATGTCCATGCATGCCTTCTTTTACATCAACATGTGTGTCTTTAATTTGTGGTTTTTGATGTCGTCATCACATAATTTTCCACCCTTAAATATGTAATAAAAACCTTTTGATTAAATTAACAACATAATTCCTATTCATCCATTCCCTAGACTTGAGGATAGTGTTATGAACTTACTAGTGTGAACATTTGATCTATATTCTTACATTATATTACCTTTTTTTAGGTGAATTATACTTTCATGTGAATTCCAAATGTGATTTGCATTGTAAAATCACATTGTAATTATGTTGAATATAAAATGTTTATATAAGTTTTGGTAGAATGAGTGGGGAGATTTTTTGGTCAACCTTTGTGCTTTATAATATTTGAACCCATTCACTTTATGAGTACAAAGAATTCAAGGTGTCAACACTTGGACTAATACCACTAACTATCCCTTGGTACACAATTCCAAAATGGTATAAATATGGTTTAATTGAGTTCTACCACCATCTTGAGTTCTTAAAAGGTAATTGATATTTTAAATTTCTATAAAACTAAAATCCAAGCATCAAGTTGAATCCTCTTCATCTAGTAGTACACCTATTCATTCAATTTTCCTAGATTATGTCTTGTCATTTAGATGATATTAGAAAGAGAGGTTAAGGATATCAAAACATACAAAAATGCACCAATATCCATCAACACAACCTCAAGCTAAACCTTCATTTTCCCCATGATTATTTGTAATTTACAATTTAAACACAACAATGCTAAATGTAAAAAACAAAAAAGTTATCAAGTGTAAGAAGTTTTAAAGATGAAAAAAGCTGTAACTTCAAATTTAGTTTCCATAAACAACAAAAAAAAATAAAAAATTAGGCAAGGAATTGGATTCCAATCAATTTATGACAACATAGAAGATATCATTTTATATTTACATCAAAGAATGGTTTAATTTTGCTAAACAAGTAAGGTTGTTTCTCCATTTGCATAGGGTTTTCTATTAGTTTATACATACATGTTAGCCATTGGAAGCAATGTTGGCAATTAGTGTAATTTTTTCCTATGTACTTGCATTATTTGGAGCAAAAGGGTTTAGTATTCAAGAAAAAAACCCGGTAGAACAAAATTTCAACAAATAAAGTTGTCCAATAAAACATACTTGTTACATGGTGTTTTTATTTGTGAAAAAGTTGACAATTTTTTTCATCTGTGTAAGTGCATTGACGAACATGTCAACATTTCTTTGCAAATCATGGAAATGATAAAAACATTTGCATTTAGGATATATGTATTGAAAAACAACACAAAAACTTCTAGTCACAAATGTTCTGAAAATAAATAAATTATGTGGAATGAAATACAAGGTTTAGGGGATCAAACCTTAGTCCTTTCGGATTCTACCCATTGCAACCTTGGTTAGCTCTACATAAGCAACAAAGATTAAAACTTTACCTACATTCCCATATTATTTCAAGAAAACAACAAGAATCCAGCAATGTGCATATTAAAAACACAAAATGTAACAAAGAAATATACAATTGAAATAATTACAAAACTCACACAAATTACAATGCATAAAGTAGATAAATAAAGGTATTTATGAACTTACAAGTATTTTGGATATATCCACAATGCAAATCACACAAAACGCACATCAAGGAGCTTAAAAAAATGCAACTTTCATACATATTATAACAATCACAAAACACTTAAATGCATTGTTTATCTTCTTGCCTACATATAAGCTTCAACTTGAGTTCCAAATGATGTGCAACAACATTTAAAGCTAAGTGCAATGCTAAAACCTATAAAATAATTTAGCTTTAACTACATGCCTTTGCTTTCTATCCTACTAATTTTTAATGACATCTCCAAATGGAAAAATATCAATGGAGTAATGATTGTGAACAAACATCATGACAACCAAATCAACATGAATTGTTAATCTATTTTTGAACATAATTGAAAAACATCATTGTCTTCCATACTACCCAAAACCAAAATAATAAAGAATTCTACCAACTTGAAAATTAGAACAAATGTTCTTTGAAAATAACATTAAAGGACAAATGGGACTGCATTTTAGTCACATGATTACATGTCAAAAGAGATGCCAAAGCCTATTTATTATTTGCTTACATAGTTAATTTGAAAAAGAAATCTCCCATGTCAATCTTTTATGCATTCAATAGGGTGAATACCTTTAAAACCTTGTCACCAAACTTTTTGTTGAAATAATAGTATGCTTTCAACATGGCTAGAAGGGCAAAGAATGTGGTCTCAACATTAGAATCCAACCAAGATTGAAAATAAATGATGTTAGTAACATTTATTAACTCATGGCTAGAAAACCTCCATGGAATTCCTCAATCAAACCAATAGAACTCCAAAAAACCATTACAATTTCACTTTAATAGCAATAGTTTACCACTGATCATCATACATGCACATGACAAAGACCCTTATTGATTAGGTCACTTGCAATGGGTCAAGTATTAATGACCCTAAAAGTAAAAAATAGGCCCATTAAATATTGTTGGTTGTATTATTACACCAAGTTATCAACAACCCATTAGTTTTGTAATCTATAAGATCAAAAAAACTTTTGAAATATATCACATACCAATTTTTTGGATCATAACAAAGTGAATACAAATCTACATAACACATTTTCATAGTTTTCACAAAGTCACAAACAAAAGTGTCACATCTTTGAGCAAACTTGATGAGCTCATTGACTACTTCCAACATAAGCATAATGCAAATGAAGCCCATGGAACCCCAACAGGACATAATAATTCAAAAGTTGGTTTTGTTGTTAAGATGGCATGGAAATCATCATTCATTTTCACAACTATGTGCTTGTACTCCTCAAAAATCTTTTTGGTAGGAGACAACATAGAGATCCACATAGTCTTTACATTACATCACAACTTGTTCCCCTTTAATTCCAACAACTCGGCAAGCTTACACTGTTCAAAGAGCTTCTTGGGTGAAGAAGAAAAATACATATATGTGGAATGCAAAAACCCTTCAATTTTTTTGCACTAGAGGCTACTTGGAAAACATTTGCACAATAAGGTTGGTTTGATGTATGACATGATGGACAATAAGCATGAAAGGAATTTGTTTTTTGCAAATTTTTGTGGTCACACCATTATAGACACATGTGAAAACACCAACACCATTTGAACCAAAATATATCAATTTCCTACTAATCTCTTACACAATGAAGCCCATATATTAATAACGAATTAAACATCACGTTGATCAAATTGTCAAATGTGCCACCATTGATTAGTCTTTCAAAATTCAACAAAATTGGGATATGTTTGAAGCCATCCATAAAGTAAACTTGAATGTTAACCTAGGGTTAATTGTCAATTGTTATCACTTCATCACAACTAAGAACAAGGAATTTCGCTCCATGAATAGTTTTTTTAGTTGTGGTGAAAATAATGCAATACATAATTTGTATAATTTTTGATCCCACATTGTCATTCCAATGTTTTCTGGAGTGATCCTGACATTCAAAACTTGAAAAAATTTCATTATCTCAAAGTCAGTGACTCAATGATGGATGACCTTGTTTTAAAAGCTGAAAAATAACAACAAGTTGTAGAATTTTATTTCTTATTTCAAACCAAATTTTGGAAAAGAGCCATGTTTGCCATTATTTATCTTCCCCAACTTTTTTAAAAAAACAATAATTTTTACATGTTATGAATATGGAGACATGTAATATTGCCCCACAATGCAATTAGGTTTGATTTTCTTATATTTACACTTGCCAACATGTTTCTCTAGAGGTTGTTGAATTTGGGGACCAAAAGCTTCTATCTCCCTTTGATATGTGTGCAGATTTGACACTTAATCAAATGCATTTTCCCATTAAAACCAAGGACAACTTCTAACCATGGAAGTTTTACTACCTAATTGTCTTGAAAAACTTAATTTATTTCCCATTCCTTCAATCTTCTTTTCCATCCCTACAATTAGGATAGCTTCAAGTGTGGGGTTTAGATTCAACAATATACCTACAACACAATGTTTGCAAGCGCCACCTTCTATAATGATGTCATTACCATCTCATTGATTATAGTGCAACAAGACACACTACAAACAATAGCAAGACCAATCGAATGCAACAAAACAACATTATAACATTAAGGACCTTGGCATTAAAAAAAACTCATACTTGAGCCCAATGGGTTACATACAAAGGTGCCAAATTGCACTGAAACAAAGAGAAAATTATGAACCTTCAGAAAGAAATATGTTTGATTTTGAGATTGAAACTTATAAGAATGCAAACAATTTGAAGGAAAATGCAATGTGTCTAATATTTGCAAAAATGTGTAAAGGCTAGTCCACAATCTCCATGAAATCTCCATGGACAACAACATTATACTTATATTATAATTTTAGATTTAACCTTTGTATTGTGATTCATCATGCTACTTGCACTTGCATCATTGAACTAAAATGCATTAAACAAGGCCGACCATTGCAATGATCCTTTTCATGCATACAACACACCCTCATGAATTTCCAAATTTTTCAATCCAACTTCCAACACAATTGCAACAATCTAATGACAAAAAATAACTACCTAAGATTGTTTAACATATGAGAGGAATAATGAATTAAATTGAAAGCTTCAATGTTCAATGACAACCAATCTTTCAAGTTGTGAAAATCCAAAGAGACATGACAATGGCATGATGTAGGAGAGTAATGATGCCTTGAATGCAACCAAATGCAAATGAAATGAGACTACAATGAAAAGCCTTTGCCAACAAGCAACCCCTCGGAAACATCTAAATGTGGTCTAACCCTAATCCTAAAACCTTATTTCTTATTAAGGTTGAAGCAAGGGAAATCTTATTGAGTCTTTTACTATTGTGCTTAACTTGGGAGTATTGTCAACACTTGTCAATCAATTTAACTATTGTGCTTCACCCCCTCCAAAAAGGCATAATCAACTTTCAAAATGACACAATACCAACACAAAACTTATATGAATTTTTTAAAAAATGCCTAATATCAATATCATGACAAATTCACCAATCATTAATATGTTCAAAAGTTTATACCAAAAGACATTGGTCATGATGCATAACCATGCCATAAATGTATATATAAGCACATTGTATTGGAATTTAATTAAGTGTAGACAATCACAAAACATTTAAAGTATTTCGAGAAAACACATTTATTAGTTATTGGGGTTTTTGTTTAAAATTCATGAAACAAATTGGAGCCCATTTATAGGCATACTAGTAGTTAAATTGTTGAATTCCATGATACTAGTATAAAAGTGAGGTGCACTTCACTGGCCTAAATCACCAGAGGACTTTAAAAGTGAAATAGTTACATTGCATTTTAGTGAGTTCACCTTGGTTAAAATTATTTCATTATAAGGTCACTATGTAAACATCATATTTCATTACTAGTTGATATAATTCATTATTATGATTTATTATGGTAAATAAGTTTTTTTTCTTGTTATTTAAAATACCCTAGGCTACTCTAAGTTATATCCTATGTTATTTTTGGTTATCTTATGTTATTTTAAGTTATACCCCAAGTTATTATTAGCTATTATAAATTATTATATCCTAAATTATATACTAAATTATTATAGGTATTGTACCTTAGAGTATCCTAGCCTATCATAGGTTTTTAATTTTAAGTTATTTAAAATTAAACTATTTAATTAACGTTAGCCTTTACCTTAAGTTATTTCAAGTTATACCTTAGGCTATTTGACATTATTTTATTTTATGTTATTATAGGTTATTTTATCCTAAGGAATAATAATTTAAAATAACCTTGAAGATAATAATAACCTAAGCAAAAATAATATTGTTAAGGGCATACGCTAATTACATTGTTTTAGATGAACAATGCATTAAGGATAGGGATTGATCATTGGATATTAGAGGTTTAAATTTTGAATTCTTGTTTAATTTTGAATTATGTTGATGGTGGCTTGGGGATTGCCCAAAGATGGTAGGATAATTTTATTTTTTTTAAACACACAATTTTGGAATAATGAAATAGATGTAGGTATTATGTAGTAGAAACTACGAATTCTGATTTTGATATACCACAAATTTAATTTTGTTGTTTGATTTCATTTCAACAAAACATGGAATTTTTTGCTGTACTTTTACTGAAATTTTCAATAAAAACGAGAAGTGAAAGCTTTTGTAGTGAGTTTCATATTCATATTTTGTGTGAATTTTCTACATTATTAAAAAATAAGGAAATGAATTGTAATTTTATTTTTGGATTTTTTTACATTGTATTTTGAAGTACATATTTTAGTTATATGAGATAACCATGAATATGGTGTTTTAATGAATTGCAAAGGTAGGTGTGTTTAAAATCAAGGCATGAATTATGAATGTGTGCATATTGTAGTGCAAATATGTTGTTATAGTAAGCGTGGAATAGTTCAACAAATTTAATCCACATCTGCCAAATATATTAAAAAAATTCACGTAATATTTAAAGTGGCATAACCTAAGGTATAATAATTTAAAATATCCAATAATAATTAATAATAAATTTTCATAAAATGACCAATAATAGCCTATGATAGAATAACTAATAGTATTTTACAATAGAATTGCCAACGATAGCTTACAATAGAATAACCAAAAATAACATATGGTAAATAACCTAAAATAGCCAACAATAACTTATGATAAAATAACCAATAATAACATATGATAAAATAACCAAAAATAACAAATGAAATTATAGTCATTGGAATAATAACCTATAATAACCAACAATAGTTTATGGTGAAATAATTTTAAATTGCCAACAATAGCCTACAATAAAATAGTCATAAAATATCATAGCTTATGATATAATAAATAAAAATAACTTATGGTAAAATAATTTAAAATAGTTAATAATAAAATAGTCACAATAAATTATGGTAAAATAACCAAGAATAATGTACAATAAAATAGCCTAGAATGGTAAAATAATCTATGGTAAAATGGCCAAGAATTGTTAAAAAATTGCCAAAAATAACCTAGGGTAAAAAAAAAATGTGAATAACAAAGTGATGATAAAAAAATATCATTCATTTAAATAGTGGTTCAATGAATAAGGACTTGTTTTTTAAACATGGAGGCAAAAGGAGGTGAAAGGAGGTAAAAGGTTCAAACCTTCACAATTGTTCCTTAGGTTGGTGGGCTAGGTGTTTAGGTGGGTTAAGTTCTTAGTTTAAGTTAGGTAGCTTAATGAAGGTTCCTAGGTGCTTAAACTAGGTTCCTAATTAACTATTTATGAATTTATTATTGATAATTTAACTATTGGTGAATTTAATTAACTATTAATGAACTGCCTATTTGTAGCAAGTAGTCCTTATATACTAAGGGGTTGCCCACTTTCACCATGGTAGTTTTTTTCGATTTCATTAAAAATCTAATGAAACACAAAGTGAACTTAGACACATTTTAGATTAATGCATTAATAAACAAAAAAAATATGGGCCCCAAATTAAAATGACTCTTTCACTAGGAAAAAAATTGAAAACAAACACTTGGCATCCTCACTTGTAAACATTTTACACTTTACAATTGGACAATGTGCATTTGACATATGGATAAAATTTGACCTTTTACCAAATTGAATGAAGGTTGAAACCAAAATTCTTTAAATGCAATTTTTTTTCATTTAATTATTAATGACCTAAATATTTGCAAAAAAAGGCCTCACTAATCTATGATCATGGGGGACATTGGGATTTATCTAAACCTAAAAATTGGACACAAGTTCATATCATCACCAAGGTTTTGAATTCTAATGACAATGCTCTTGTTATTCCCTTCTAGCCAAAAAAAATCAACAATAATTATAAAAATCTAATATCTAGACAAAAATACGTGATCACATTTCAAAAATATACAACATAAAAAAACTAGATTAATCCTTTTTTAGTTCATCTTGCTCAAATGAACTTTTAAATTCATCTAACTTTTGCTCTTAGTCTAATTCTTAATCTATCAAATCTTTCATATTTTTAGGAGTTTTGCAACTAACCCTTGTATCATTAAGCCAATTTTTGTTCATAAAGATTAATTTATCAAGGTTATTTATTCATACACAACATTTTTTCAGATTGGTGAGAATTTTAACAAAACATTGACAACCAACAACAAAATGATGAAACTTCAATAACACAATGAACAATTTCAAAAACACGATGAACATTAAAAACAATGTACTTGATTTATAATCTTGCTTCCCATGTAAGAAATATGACACCTTTAGTCTACACCCTAAATTTAAACACAATTTTCACCCTAAACATAAACCTTGTCTCCACCTCTTAACTCTAAATCTTAACTAAGCCTAAACTCCCTATTCCTAGACCCATAAAAACTAGACCCAATGGTTTTTTATGAATTGAGTATCTTAAGTTACATACCTTGAATTTTGGGTATCATCTTGAGTATCACCTAAAATGATATTTGATTGATTCTTTGTTGGAGAATGGGCTTGGTTTCGAACTATAGTTTGGTACCCATCCAACATTGGTTTATTCATTTAATTGTTAAATATATATCATTTGCAAATATGACTAAAAGTAAGGCTTTATGAAAAAATAACATTATAATTTTGGTTTTTAACTTTGATGAAGCAAGGTTTTTAACGTCATGTTTGGTGCAAGTTCAAGATATGGGCTTCACTTTTGCATTTCAAGAGCCAATAAAAATAAGCTTTAAAGATTTGAATGGAAACATGCCATTCTTTCTCTAGTTCCTAGTAGAAAAAAATGTGAAATTAAAAAAAGAATTCCAATGAATACCCCCAATTTATAATAAAGGTATTAGTCTAGGTTGAAAATGGTGATGAACTATTTTGGAAATAAAAATTTCATATAGCTAATGAAAAGCTTGGAGGGGTTTAATTTTTCTCTCTTCAATTTTTGGGATGGGGGGTGGGGGGAGGGGAAAATTTTCATTTGTTGTTGTTCCCATCAGGTTCTCAAGGTGTTCCTTAAGGTGTTCCTCAATGTTCCCAATAACATTTCATTTTCTCTCCCATGTTGTCTAACCATGGTTCAATTCCCATGTAGATAAGTTGTAAAAAGGGGTGAGGCAAAAGGGAACATGATAAAGGATGTTCCTAATTTGGGGAGGGAAGCATGTTTAGGCTTTTATTTTGGGAGGTGCCCCATGTTCCAAAATATTGGTGATGGGTCAATCAAATGGCTCCTTCTCATTTTTAGAAAAGAAAAGAAATTGTGGCCATGCCCTTTCATTAATTGATAGAAACATGAAATAGTATTGGTGGAGATGTCTTTATTTTTCCTTTTGGTGATGTTTTCTTTGATTAGGCCACCAAAAACACCCACTTAAAGGGAGACTCATAAAATAAAACTTGCCCACATGGCCTAATGATCTCATCTTTCCACAATCCCAAAATACACCTAATGTGGTCTTCTCCTTTGAACTATTTATATAATTAACAAGAGGAGGCCTTTGGGCAAAACATAGGGTATAAAGTTAATTGCTATTTGGGAACTTGGGGAACAAACCAAGAACATATTAAATAATCACACAAAATACATTTGGGAACACCAAATTCCAAAAGTTTGAAATCCCTTTCGCTTCCCCTTCCTTCCCCCTTCAAAGGAAAAAAGGGGGGCTTGTGTGCATGCTGCCTCACATCATTTATTGGGAAGGATTTCTACTTTTAATTGTGTTGGTTAGCATTTTTGGCCCAGGCTAATGGTAGGGCATAAATTGTTTAGACATAAAACTATGAGGTTTTTTCAAAATTAAGAACAAAGAAAAGAAACCACTATTAAGTTCTTACCAATGTTGGGTGAGTAATTGGTTTGACAATCTAGAACCATGGGTTCCAATTTCATTTAGTAAAGAAAACAAAAAAATCCTATAAATAAAAATCAATGATGGGAACCCATTCCTCAAAAGTACAAGGCAAATGAGAACATAAGTAAACACAACCCAAAGAAAAAACAAAAGAAAACAATCAACCAAAAAAAAGGATTAAAACTAGGTCTATTAGGGTTAGTTAAAATTATATTAAAATCTAATTTGATTTAAAATTGAAACCTGATGCAAAATCTTAATTTAAGTCTATGATTATTTATTTTTGTGGAGAAGAATCAAGCTTGAAATTGGATTCTCAATTTCATTTATGTTTGAAACTAGAATCAAAACCACTTATGTATGTAAAAAATTGGATTAAACAGTTTATTTATAAAAGTCAAGAACCCCCCAACATTGGTTCCTACACATTCTAATTCTAAAAAAATTGAATCTAATAGCCAATTGTTTTAATCTATTTTTAAAAATTGGGTTTTGAGGTTCTTTACAAAAGATAAAAACCACCCAACACTGGTTTTAACACTTTTTTGTTTGAAAAGAATTGAATTTGATAGCCAACTATTCAAATCTATTTATAAAAATTGGATTGGGAGGTTCTTCATAAAAATAAAAAATGGCCCAACATTAGTTCTTACACATTCCGGTTTTAAAAGAACTGAATCTAATAGCCATGCACCACTTGTGTTTTATCCATCTGGTAGCCAACATTATTTAGTCATTTAGATGTCTACACATGGGATATTGTAGTCTATGATTCCTTGTGACACTTTGGAATTAAGTCAATTGTGTATTTTGATAGGTTTATTTTATTTTGGCATGAAAACTTAGTTTTAATTTTGCACTATAGTGTTAGTGGCACTTTTTAACAAATGGGTGTTTTGATTGATGAGTTGACAAAATTTTGATGTTTCACATAACTATGTAAACATAAGAGCATTGATGTTTTATTGAATGAAAATCTTTGCATTTTTTCAACCTAAAAATCTAGTTTTGTCATATACACATGATTTGTTTTTGGAAAGAATGGCTTTAATTTGATAGATTTGGAAAACAAATTCAAATCACTAGATTTTTACAACATGTTTCAACAAGAAGCCCAAATATGAAAGGATTCCTAAATTTTTTTGCTTCCATGTTTGGTCCACATACAAGTTTGGTTAAATTTTCTTGTAAATTTGATTACATCATAAAATTTGTGGGGGGGGGGGGGCGGCGAACCCCGAAAATCATGCCAAATTAAAAAAAACAAAAGAAATTTTTGAACCTCTTGAAATTAATCAAAATTTAGA
>Ga0116227_10012888_pt1 | contig 13403 bp, 13 predicted proteins | sample S1TSphgellanicum_FD_89693 | JGI IMG/M metagenome (GOLD analysis project Ga0116227, IMG submission 89693) | Host-associated microbial communities from peat moss isolated from Minnesota, USA - S1T2_Fb - Sphagnum magellanicum MG | ecosystem: Host-associated > Plants > Peat moss > Unclassified...
AAATCTAAAAATATAAAATCATTTTTAATTTGTAAGAATAAAGTAAAAATTTTGTAAAATTTGTAAAGAAAAATTTGTTGTTTTTTTTTTTTTTTTTTTTTTGGGGGCGGGGTGGAAAAATTTGTTTCCAATAAACAGGGAAATAAATTTGCAGCAGAATATGGTATTGCCAATAAAAATTTCGCAAAATGGCGAAAATTCGCCATAAAAGAAATTCTCTGGCTACCTGTTAATCGGTAGAAGCAGGGTTATAATATGTGTGTGTATTCAGAGATTTTAGGTATATTATGTTTTATACGTATTATTTTTAAAAATACGTAGAGTAATAATAGAGGTATTCGTTTCCGTAGGGTTTCCGTATCAGGCGACGTGACCTACGTCGTCTTCTTCCTTCCCATCGCAGCGCAGCGCAGCGGAAGCGCGTTTTTCGTGTGGTAGGGGACGCAGATCCATTTGCAGTTTTGTTCGAGAGAGAAGAAGAAGAGGAGTAGTAGTAGCGACTTGTGCGCTTCCAAAATCACAACGCACACCGATCGACGATGCTACGGCGCTCTTCTTTCTGTTAACCAGCGAACACGGCGACGACATTACTGGTCAGATCAGGTGTGCACACAAACAAACAAACAAACCCCTCGCATGTTGCGTTTTTCTCATTTCTTTTTCTTCTTCTTCTTCTTCTTCTTCTTCTTCTTTTGTGGCTATTTGTTTCCTCCTCCTTTTCTTTGGTCTCGTTTCTCATGCCTCTGTTTGATCTACAATTTTCTGCATTGCAAGCAAGTGATCTTCTCTGTTTGATCTATGATATTCTGCATTTGCAAGTAAGCGATTTTTCTCTGTAGATTGGATTTTTTTCTCTGTTTTGATCTATAATCTTCTGCATTACAAGCAAGTCGTTTTTCTCTGTTTGACCTACAATATTCTGCATTTGTAAGCGAGAGTGATTTTCTCTGTTTGATCTACAATATTCTGTTTCGTATTGGAGTGATTTTTCTTTCTCTTTTTATTTCTTTCTCGAGCGCCAGGGGAGGGGGCAGGAGACAGACACGGAGACAGAAAGAGTTGTTGCGCTCTTCTCTGTTTTTATTTCTAGGCATTTTGATCCCCCGGTTATCTCTGCACGATTCTTGCCGTGATTAGCAAGGAGTTTCAGTTTTGCGGTTCTGGATCTAGATCTGTGCGGGAAGGAACTGGAGGATAGAATTTAGAGTGCGGGAGATCATGATGATGGTGGTGGTAGTTGTGGGATCTTTGTTCCTCTTGATGCGTTGTTCTCGTCTTCCGTTGACTGGGGCTAGAGGAAAGAAAGGAATTGTGTGATGCGTGGAGTCTCTTGCTTGTGGTCATTCCAGGAAGCAGCTTCCCAGGATTATTTGAATTTGTAGTTTCCTATGTAAATTCCCTCTCTAGGTTGTGGCAGGAAAGTACACAGGTTGTGAACGGGGAGTGATATGAGGAAACCAGGGAAAACATGAGATTCTGCTCAATTTTTTCTCCTTTGATTCCCTTTCTTGCATTGTGAAAGGACATGAGTCTCTTATGTTTGTCATCTGATTCAGAGAGAGGATCGAAGTACTTGGAGGACCCTTGTCTAGTTGTACTAAGTTACATAAGGCTGTTGCATCTGTGATTCAGAAGTTTTGAAGGCTAAGACTAGTGCCCAAGTTGATGATGCATTCTGAGAAGCTGTTCATCTTCTCATAAGGTACTCCATTCAGTCCTAGTTTTTGTCTTTAAGGCATCAAAATGGCGGTAATGGAGCATGAGCCACTGAATATGACATCTCAGTCAGACATTGACGAGATTGAGAGCATATTCAACTCAAGTGTGCAATCTGCAACAGTGGAGGTGCCACCACAGTCGGTTCCTGCCGTGCTCAAACCTTCAAGTCCACCAACAATTCCAGTGTCTACACCATTCCTTCCATCGAATTTCATATCTAGCAGCCATCAGACTCCAGCAGCCAAATCAACGACAGGGCCTGCTGCCCCTCCAGCAGGGTTTGGTGGAGGGTCTTCATACAACACACTTACTGAACCTGTCTCACAGACACTGAAGAGAGACTTGATGCGGGTGGGACATAACCTGAAGGATGTGGTTCTTCCCAACCCTTACCGAAAAGACCCTGGCAAAGCATTGAGGGACTGGGATCTATGGGGCCCTTTCTTCTTCATCATCTTTTTGGCACTCACATTGTCATATTCTGCCACCCAAAACAAGTCAAAGGTGTTTGCTGTCGTGTTTGCAACACTCTCAGCTGGAGCGATTGTCCTTACACTCAATGTCCAACTTTTGGGGGGAAGCATTATATTTCTGCAGAGCTTAAGTGTGCTGGGTTACTGCCTGTTTCCACTCGACATCAGTGCAGTTGTGTGCCAAGTTAATGACACAAAACTATTCCGGACCTTGGTCGTTGTTTTTGCTTTAGCTTGGAGCTCGTGGGCTGCCTATCCTTTTGTCAGCACTGCAGTTCCTGCAAGCCGGAAAGCCCTTTCCATCTATCCAGTCCTACTCCTCTATATAACAGTCGGGTTTCTTGTGTTAGCAAACGACTAGTGGAATATCCTGTTAAGTACTGTGTGCCTGGTTAGACAGATATGAGCCTCTGCTAGAAACTTTGGGAGAAGTCAAAGCATGACTTTGTCCTCCATACTGAAAGGGAAGTTTTATTCTTTTTCTACCTCTTTCCCTAGCATTCAGCCTCTTTTCATTTGCCATTGCTGGTTTTTTAAGTTGTGTGGCAGTTAATGTTCACCTTTGCTTGCTTTGATGCTTGATGTCTACTGGCTTAGTCCATCTTTTATACTCACGGAACCCATCAGAAGAGTAGCTGGTTGCAGAATAAGGCTTGCTTGGGAGGAGTACACCAACATGCAAGGAATGAGATTCTCCCAACACTGGCCTCATCAGGTGAGATCTTTAGATGCATCAAATTCCACGTTTATCTCTAGGTTTGCTCTGCTGAATGCAATTTAGGGTTTGCTCGTTTATGCACATTTATGAAACTCTTCAGTAAGATGCATGTTGTAGTACTTATGTTCACCGCCAGTTCACAAAGTATTAGACCATCACCTCACCACGCATGGCAGTGAATAACCGCCATCACTCCCCCCCCCAACACTGACCACTAAATGTGTGTTTTGCATCAATTTATTTACTTGTAAGAACATGATCAACTCCAATCAAATGTGAGTTAAAATTGATGCACAGTAATGGATAGAGAAAATCTCATAAGCATGTTAAGGCATCTCTTTAGTTAAGGTTTTTCTAAAAAACCCAACTAAAACACAAGAATCCATTCACAATTTTTGTATCAATGGTATTAGTCCCATCGCAATTTGAAGGTGAATATGATTATGTTATTTTCAAATCATTTCAATCATTTTCCAACAAAAGCATTGGTTATGCTTTTTTTTAAAAATGCTTTTGGGTACACTATATTCATTCAATTCTCTTGAATTTATTTTATTTTGAATGCTACAACGATATATTGAAAACATTTCCATATAAATATGAATTTTCAACATTAATTTTATTTTTGACCTTAAGATACATAAAGTTAAATAGTGGTAACACTTGCAACAATATGTCTTATTACATTTAGACCCAATGAATACATATTTAATTAGTGAACACATTATTAAGACATAGTTTTTTTTCTTCTAGTTTGAAAAGATAAAAACAAGGGGTGTCACACTTTGGCCTTGCCATTTACATTCAAAAGTATCTTAAGGCAAAAGAAGAATTATGGAAACTCAAATATTTCACCATGCGAAAAATGTAACCTAATCTTCAAAAAATCCTCTAAAAGAATTCAAAATCCTTCAAGATATTATAAGAACTCTATAATAACTAATCTCTCAAGTTTAAACACAAGCCAAAATATCATCTTTCAAAAATCCTCAGATAAAAATAGACCTATTATTATTACCTAGGGGCCAAAATACCTTAAGCTACTATACTCTATAATGAATCTAAACACGATATCCTTGCCTTGGGTAGGCAAGATCAATAAACTCAATGTTTGTCAAACAATTGGAAATTTTCTTTGTTTTTGAATTGCATAACTCACTTATGTAGTTTAAGCTAGTAGGAGTATCTTTGGTGATTATCATCTTTGTTGTTTTGTGATTTATGGTGTTATGGATTGCAAGCTCAAAGAAGGCAACCCATGGGTGTGTTATGGGTCTTGTTGCATTTAAAGGCGTGGTGTGTTCATTGGTGCTAATGACAAACAAAGGGTATGAGAAATTGCAAAACCAAAAAGGGAAAATTACAATGTGAGGGTTTTTCTTTTGATGTTAGGGCTTAAAGATTCTTGAAAGTTTCTCTTTGTATGTTTTGTGAATATAGTCTTTGCAATTTTGTATCTTGCATGGATATCTTAACTATTGCTTTGCAAGAATAACTTCACCAACTACAAGTTTAAAGATCATTTGAGATGTTTTTAGAATTTGAAGGGAAGGGAAGGAACGGGTGCAATTTTGTGTAGTTCAAGATGACATTGTAGAACATCAAGCTTTGCAAGTATTTGCTTCACTTGAGAAGTTTTGTTTGGTTGTTGAAGTCTCTTGAGTCATTTGTCTTTGTCCTCTCCACTAAAACTATATGAAACAAGTGTATAGCATTAAGTTTTTTGCTAATGGACCTTGTCAATTGCTCGTTGTGGTTTTGGAGGTTTGCATTTGTAATTGTCATAAATCAAGTTTTGTTGGGGATGGTTGAACTCTTGAACCTTCTAAAAAGTCGACAACCTATATTCACATCAAAGAACTCAATGGGGTCTAGATTAAGCTTTTGTGTCATGGTAAAATTACACATTTGCAATTCAAGCTCATTCAAGGAAACAAGGACTCCATGATTTCACTAGCAAGCCACCTTGATGTGAATTGGGAACCATTTTTGGAGCACTTTTTGTAAGCAATTTAGGTGAGGCACTTGGTGGCTTTTGGGTTTGTAGATACATAGTTAAGTAGGTAAGTATTATACATAAGTAGGTAGGTAATATGTAAATAGTGACTACTTGTGTTGGGCTTGTATATCCATTTTAATCTATTAGTTGGAAAAAGGAAAATAAAAAATAAAAATCAATTGGGTAAAGGTTCAAAAAAATTCCCAACTAGGTAAGGGTAAATCCCAACTAACTATATACTAGTTGGGCAAAATAAGAACAAGTTAAGTTTGGAAGATATTACAACAAGGTAAGATAATTAAAGGATAACCCAAATAAAATAAAATTAAAAAAAAATCAAATTGGGTAAGGGTAATATATTTACCCACCCAACACTTGGTGGTTATTAGGTAGGTAGGTAGATACATGTTAGTGAATGAGTCAATGCATAATTAACCACCCATAGTTAGATATGGGACAAGAATACAATGATAAAGTGTTTCCCATCAACATATCATCCATCCAGCACGGGTGGGTGTGCGCTGATGGGGGGTGCATGTTCGTTCACTCCACATCAATCAATCTATTGTCTACCTACCTAGTAGCCACTTGGTAGGTAGGTAGGTAGATAGATCTCTTTTCACATTTGATCAATGTTGTGTGGTTTTCCAATGGACATAAATAGAGGGTTGACAAATATGGCCAAGTTCTAGGCTTGTGGACAATCAAATGCCCAATTAAATTTTCAAAAGAAAAAAGCAACCCTCAAATGTGAAATGGTGGTGGGGCAAATGGATGTCAAGATAAGGGCAAAGACTTTAAAATTATTATTTCCTTTAAATTTTTTTTAAAAAATTTCACTTTAATCTAAATGACAATAAGGTCATATAGGTAGGTTATTAATTAATTGAGTTGATAACTGGGTTGATAACCGGATCAGCTGATTATTGATTTTAATAATTATTTAATTACTTAGTTAATTATTTAATTAATTAATTAATTAATTTGGGGGTCAAAACCAGAACTAGCCCAATATTATGAGAAAAAGGTTCCAAAATTATTTTTTGTTTTCTATTGTAAATTTGGTGGTAGGAGACAAGAAAGAAAGAAGTAACTAGGGTTGTATAACTAGGGATAAGACAGCTGACACTGCACTACAGTCACAGTTAAGCCTCCATTGGTTAGCTCCTTACAATGGTCATGAGATTGAATACCCATTGGTCACACTCTCCATGGACTTTTGGTCATAAGTAGTGTACAGAGGTAGGTAGGTAGGTAGGTAGGTACCTATGGTAGTTAGAGAATCTCCAACTGGGGTACCCTCCCCTCACCACCACATCCATCCATACTTTTGGCTTCTATTAGAGTTCGCCACACATTCATTCACCACATTCATTCATTCATTCATTCATCATATTTATCTCCTCATCCCCACCAATAAACATGAAAAATTTGAACAACATAAAGTGCAAATAATAATAATAATAATAAATTTAAATGCCACTACCTTGGCCAATTGTTGTGAATAGCCAATCAAAAGCAATCTTTTTGTTTTTTGTTTGTTTTTGTTTTTGTTTTTTGAGGGGGAAAGGGGGTGTTTATTGGCCCTTTTGAAACCATGAAGTGAGGCCAAGATGCCCTTGCTACCCTTACAATAAACGTGGGATGAACTTGTAAATTTGCATTGGGCTATTTGTCACCGCCACCTTTGGGTTTAGACTTTAGACCTCAAACTCCACAACCAACTATTTTTATTTTATTTTAAAATGTTCAATTGTGAAGAGGACCCAAAGCCCTTGAAAGTGTTACATGAATCATTTATAAAAAAAATTATTGACTTTTTTTTTTAGTGAAAAATAAATTATTTAAACAAAAATATGATGAAGTTGAGCTCTTGTAAACTAGCTAGACTTCAAATGTTAGAGCATCTCCACCTCAGACTTGCAAAGTCACCTAGTACAAACCGTGTTGCTAGGGAGTTTGAAGGTTGTAACCAATAGTGGGAGCATCATGTTTGATTGCACTATGGGACAAAACTTATCAAGTGGTCTCACGGCCCTTTTGTAGGTTCTTATTATAGGAAAATGCTTCACAAGTTGTTGTTATAAGGTTGGTTGGTCGATCTTCACACAATGGCACGTTGGAAAGGATCTCTTTTCTAACGTTGTTGTGTTTCTTGAGAAAAATGAATTAGTTTCCACCATTGCTTGTTTTTTAAAGCTCTCATCATCACCTAATTTTTAAAAAGTTCCATTGTAGCATCCTTAATTAGTGAGAAGTATTCATTCAATTTTCTAAAGAAGTGGAGTAGATGTACCAACCAAATGCCCAAAGTTAAGGAATTGGATGCAAGCAAAAGCATAAAACAAAGACTTGTCTTTGAAAAGTAAAAGACCGAGAGCTATTCAATCTTGTCATCAACCTCCTCATCGACTCATTAGAAGAAAAATGTTTTGCATATTGTGGTTGCTAATGATGTAATCTTTGCAATGGGGATTACAATGTCACCAATTGGCATTCCAAGTGTGTTTAGGGTATTGTGGTGAAATGTTCTTACACATTTTCCATGAGTAAACACCTTATTATTATTTTATTTTCACCTAGGGGGGGGCAAGGGGGGAGAAACAAGTGGAAAAAACAATTTTGTCATTTTTGGACAAAATTTAGGAAACTTTTGAAAATAGTTGTTTTTTAAAAATAAATTCAACTTTTTTTTCTTTTTCTTTTTGGAAAAAATTCCAAATTTCAAATACCATGAAGTTGGAGGGAAAAAAACCTTGTTCACATCAAATTGAAAACATCAAAAATTTCTTTTCTTGACTTCCCATTCCAAGAATGGACAAAAGAATTATAGACCCATTTATATGACACCGTCATTCATCAAAGTTATTTTGGACCAATCATCAAACAATACTCAATGCAAGAGGACAATGAATTTTATGATTATCTTGTTGAAAACCTTACATTTTGTCCAACATTTCTCCTTTCCTTGTCATCATTCTTCATATGTTGCCATAAAGTTTGTGAATTTTTCCAAACGCTAATTAGGCCATGGCTTAAAAATTCTTTGAAACAACTTAAGCCTTCAAGACTAGAAGAACTTGCACTACCTAAAGAAACAATAACTCTTGTTTGACTTCTAAAAACTCCAAAGCTTGTGGTTTGTAGCCCAAAACCTTCCCATAGACATAAACTAATTTGTGACAACCTTGGTTATCTACTCCCACCTCTAATGCATGCCTTTGTGATTGGCCATGGTCTCACAAAACTACCTATGGACTTGTCAACGATGTGGTGTCTTCATTGAGTAAGCTGAAATTGCCATAAGGTTTTGGGCAATATCATAAACTGGCATGCCTTTGAGATTGTGAAGTATCATAATGTCTTTTACCACCATACAGTTACAACCCAAGGACTTTTGAAGTTCTCTTTTAAACAACGCTTCCAATTTGAAATCAAGTTTTAAAAGCTTTGTTCACTAGATGATTTCAACATTTGATTTTTTTTATAAATTCAACCATGTACATTTTGGTTTGATGTGAATATCCAATTTGTATGGTCTAAAATTCATAAAACTTTGAAATTAGGTTGCATTATGGTTTGTATGGGTTTTTATTTGAACTAAAGTCATAACCCTATGATTTGCAACTTTTAAAATTATAAAATTAGGTTGGTTTTGATATTTAGGGGAACTCACATGAGTCTAAAACCAAGTTATATGGTTTACAACTCCTAAAACTTCAAAATGAGCTTACAATTTTTGATTTTTATGTGTTATTAATTGAACCAAAATTTTAACCTTATGGTTTAAGGCTCATGAATATATCCAATTAGGTTGGTTTTGATGTGTATGGGCACTCACTTGAGTTTGAAACTAAGTTGTACGGTTTACAACTCGAGAAATTGAACAATTAGGTTGCATTATGGTTTGTATGGGTTTTTATTTGAACCAAACTCCTAATCCTATAGTTTGCAACTCAAAAAACTTTCAAAATTACAATTGTTTTGATTTATATGGGTACTCACATGAACCTCAAACTAAGTTATATGGTTTGTAACTCAAGAAATATATTTGAACTTGAAAGCATTTTGGAATGTTTGTAGCTTTTTTGCAAGTTTTATTATGATGTTTTTAGTTTCTATAATTACTTATTGAATGTGAAGCCATGTTGGGCAAGTTTATAGTCCTTTTGGGGGGTCCTAAATGGGTTCTTTTGGTTGTATGGTTATGAAATAAACAATGTCAAAGGTTACACAAATTTCAACAAAACTTGGTTTATAATAATAATAATAAAGGTTGGGACAACCTTCACACTACCTTTTAGGTTGGTTTTCAAGCTAATCCAATTGGATATAGAGGTGTGAACTTTAGACCTACAACACCTTAATAATTAAAGGCTAGTGTAAGGGCATGAATGCTTGTAAGCAGTTGTGTCATAACCAAAATTTAACAACTCAATATAGAGTAATCAACAATTGAGGGAGGTGGGGAGAAATTAAAAGGATGAACTTTGAAAAGGCCAAATTACACACAAGAACATGTGAAGATCAAAAAGACAAGTTGAGCCAAGAAAAGACGATTAGGAATGAAAACATGACCAACGAGATGGATTGTAGCCAAGTGGGGATGATTAAAAATGAAAACATAATTAGTGAGATGAATTTTGCCCAAATTTATTTTTAAAAAAAAAACAAAAACAAGATTAGCAAAATGATTTGCAATCAAGAAGGGATAATTAGGAATGAGAACGAGATTAGCAAGATGGGTTGTAGCCAAGAAGGAACAATCATGAATGAAAAACACCCCCAAGGAGGACACTACAACAAGAAGTGAACAATCAAAATTCAGAACACAATTAAAAAGACAAGTTTTGAAAAGAAAAAGATAACCAAAAGTTAGAACACACCCAAGGAGGATGAACTATAACAAAAAGGGGACGATTCAAATTAAAAACATAACCATGAAAACGAGCTTCACTAAGAAGGAGATGACCAAAAGTGAAAACACATCCAAGGAAGACAAGTTGCAACAAAAAGGGGATGATGAGGATCAAAAACCCACCATGAGAGGATGCACATCATTAAGGAGGAGATGACCATGAGTGAGAACACATCCAAGGATGATATTGAATTGCAACGAGAAAGACCTAATGATCAAGATAAAAAACCCACCATGGGATGGCAAGATTCATTAGTAAGGAAACTACCAAGAATAAAATGTAACCTAGGAGGACAAATTACAACAAAAAGGGGATGATGAATATCAAGAACCCACCATGGGAAGATGAGTTTCACCAATAAGGGGGTGCAATCACAAAAACATGACCCACTATTATAATAACCAATCCTAAAAAACGTGTAAGTAGAAACAAATACTATGGAAATTTATTGTGAAATGCAAATCTTTTCATTTAATATCATTTAATACCTATTTAAAAACTTGCTATAAATTTTGAAGTGTTTTGGGGAATTTTTGCATGTCTAAATTTTTTTTTTTTTGACATTATAATCAATTTTAACAATCATTTTGTAACACCAATTGACACAAGTTTTTTGAGGTTTTTGAAGATAACATTTGATGCTTTCAATGCATTATTATTTATCATTACTTTTGGTGTTTCAATGACATTTTTCGAAAAATATAACCATAATTCCAAAATTTTAATAGATTATGGATAGAATAGGAAATTAATTTTGAAAATATCTGAAAATAATAATGATGATTTGGAAAATTAACTTCAACTTATTTTGACTTTTAATTGTAATTTATTTAATAAATTTAGTTGAAATTTGATTAATTTTTAATGAAGTACTTATGATATAAATAATGTGGACAATGAATAAAACCTACTAAGGTTTCTTTAATAACCATACCACAAAAGGATGTGGGTGTGGGTCATGTTTGCATGTTTGCACCCAAGGAGAATGAGTTGTAACAAAAAAGGGGAGGATTTCGATTAAAAACATGACTAGGAAGAAAATAAGCTACAACCAAAAAGGAAATAAGTAGGATTGAGAACACAAATAGGAAGAAAAGCTTCGCCCATAAACCTAGGGAAGACAAGCTATAACAAAAGAATGATGATCGTAATGGAGAACATGATTAGGAAGAATATGAGTTACAACCCAAAAAGAAATAATCAAGATTGAAAACATAACCATGAAAATGATCTTCACCGAAAAAAAAGAGATGATCAAGAGCAAGTCCACACAAATAAAACAAGCTATAACCAAGAAGTGGATAGTTTTGAATGAAAACATGATTAGGAAGACAACTTGATCACAAGAAAGTGGTGATCAAGAGTGAGAACACACTATGGGAAGACAATCATGAATGAGAACATAACCAAGAGGACTTGGAAGGAGGAGAAGACGGAAGCTCCTTTTGGAATACATGGGTGAGAAGGAAAGAAACTTTGTTGAACTTTGAGTTAGTTAACAACCTTGCAAGGGGGTCATTGCATTGGTTTTCTAGGTCTTAAGGTTAATAAAACAATAACAAACACATTGCCATTGATGGGTTTTACCTCTTTCCAATTTTGATTTAGACTGTTGAGCCATGATGAACATATTTACATCAACTTTTGGTTGGATTTGTAGTTCATACATTTTGTCAAGGGGTGTGGTAAAATACATTTGACAACAATATTAAGTTTCATCATATTTATTAAGTTTTTAGTAGTGACTTGTGGTTTAAGTGTAGGGTAGTGCCCTAGGAACATGACATTATTAAAATAATCAACTTCTCAAGGCAAAGTTGAAACAAGTGCTTATTCAATATTGCCATGCTCTATGAACATTGCTCAACATAAAACTTTACCCATTCTTTTATTTAAAATTTTTTCCCCATGATATTTGACAATTATTTGAAGAATTCTTGTTGAACATCAAAGAGATTTTTGAAAAAAATGATGAGGCATTTCGAAAAATAGAAGGCCTTTTGTACCATTGTATGGAAGGCATTCCATTTTCGAGAATGTCCCATTGTCATATTTTGTTATATAAGATTATCTCAAGATACACTTCAAAAAACTAACAAGCCTTCACATGTTTGGTGAGATTTTTTTCCAACCTCAAAAGGTGTTTGATTTAAAGAAGGCTTAAATCTCCCATGTTTTTAAACCAAATATGGTGATCTAAGGGCTATGGGTGCACTTGTTGATGGGCTACAAAATGTCTTGGGGTACTAAGAACATTTGAACAATCTAGTGATTGTCATACATTTTCGAGATTTGGAGTGTTTGCTCGTAGGCCTATTTACCCTATTAAATGGATTAAACATCTCAAGCAAAATATGTCAAACATATATGTGTGGGAAAGTAACCACACAACCCAATATGTGGTGCCCTCCAAAAACACTTATGATGCATTCACACTTGATGTTAAGTCAATGTTAAATGAAAATCTAGGTGGCATCTTAGGTGGCACACAATGTTAAATAGGTGATAGCTTAATGTTAAGTGAATGTTACCTTAACATTAAATTTTCATGGCAACTAGGTTTAAGTCCTAAATGACTAACATGATGTTAGGGGACCCAACACTAGAGTCCCTAACACCAAGTGTGAATGCACCTTTAGGCAATTTCTCCAAGTCCTTTGAAACCTTGGTACCTACCATTGAAGAACACCTTTTATGCATTAGTTATCAATTCTTGATCTTGAAAATTTGTATACATATGGACGTGCTTTGATTTCTTTTAGTGTAATTGGAGGACACAAGTTTGTCGGGCATTTTGAAATGCCCACTCTGGTGGTCTTTTTCTCTTTTTTGAAACACCCTTCATTTATTTATTTCCAATGATATTTAGCCTATTGGTGGTCTTTTTCCTTTTTCGAAACACTCTTTCATTTTACTTTTTCTTTTTTCCCAATGATATCTAGCCTATTGGGTATCACGGGAAGATTAAAAAAAAAATAATAAAATAAAAATAAATTGATGCAAGACTTTATGCTCGGTAAAGCCCATGGCCGTGAGCTTTACTAGCATTGGGCACACGCTTGGCTCCACCTTGCATAGGACTTTTATTCTGATAAAGCAAAGCTTGCAACCTCAAAGGTTTTACTCTATACAAAATATCTCTTTTTTGTGATGTTTTTTTGTGTTTCTTGAAGGGCAAGTCTCAAGTCTCAAGCCTCAAGTCTCAACTAACAAAAAATGCCCATGGGATGATTGATTGGCTACATGAGACAAGGGCTACAAGAGACAAAGTCCATGAGGCTACATGATGATGGTGCTCTCAAAAACTCAATTTGCATCAATTTTTTCTAGTGTGTGGGAGCCACACTTCTTAGCACTAGGTATCCCAAAACCATATGCAAGTAGACACTTTGTTGGCCTTGCCTTGGTAGGCAAGGATGTTGTGTTTAGATTCATTATAGAGTATATAGTAGTAGCTCAAGGGATTTTGGCCCATACTAGGTAATAAATAATAGGTCTATTTTTATATGAGGATTTTTGAAAGATGATATTTTGGCTTGTGTTGAAACTTGAGAGATTAGTTATTAAAGAGTTCT
>Ga0116227_10012889_pt1 | contig 13403 bp, 10 predicted proteins | sample S1TSphgellanicum_FD_89693 | JGI IMG/M metagenome (GOLD analysis project Ga0116227, IMG submission 89693) | Host-associated microbial communities from peat moss isolated from Minnesota, USA - S1T2_Fb - Sphagnum magellanicum MG | ecosystem: Host-associated > Plants > Peat moss > Unclassified...
CTTGTTATCCTTCACTTAGTTGTCCATTTGAAGAAGCATCTTTCTAGGCAATGGCTTAACACTAATGAATTTCTTTAGTATATAATGAAAACTTCTTTGCTTTAATCGATGAAAGAATGCATTTTGTGGTTCATGTTCAAACAAAATCCTTGATTCATTAATAGGTTCTTTTTTCAAGGCTCCAAGAAATCACAACAACCCAATTTTAAAATTGGGATAATTTGGCCAAAATTCATTGGAATATTGAGAAAATATCTCATCTCCATGACCATGAGCAATCATTCCAACTAAAGTGATTGGAAGCTAACTAAGATTTTAAAACACTTTTTTTTTACTACAAGTCTTGTATGGGTAGTTTTGAAATGATCCATCTTGTTATGGATGATCCACAAGGATATATATATTTGGATTGGATTGATTTAAATCTCCATGTATGATAAAAACATTTACACAATTCGTAACGAATATTATGTTTTCATAATTTCATTTCATGTTCCTTTGCACCATCACTATTCTTTCCAAGTTTTGATATCAAATCCTTTAATGATTCACAAATAATACACTTAACAAAATTGAAACCTTGTATCTTGACATCAACATTCAGGTGATGTCTTTTTTTCAAAGGACTTATAACATATTGAAAGATTTATCCAATGTTTAATTCCTTGTTCATCTTCAATCCAATAAAACCAACATAAAAACTTGATCAAGAGGTTGACATTTCAAACATTCAATTGATTGAACATTGTTGACAATATGTGATTAATTTTTTATTTTAACCTAGTGGCTAGTAGGTGGGAATACAATCATTATCATGAACCTTTCCCCAACATTAACAAAATTATTCTTTTATAATTTCAATTTCATTAAAAAATACATTAAAAATCATTGGAAAAATGTATGGTAATTAAGAAGTCAAGCTCAACTTCAACACATCATTGCCTTGCTCCATTTTGACATTTTAAGCTTTAATTTCTTGTATTATAAGCTATAATTTTTTTTTACACACCATATACATTACACAACATTTATATGTTGTAAAGGACTCATGAACTTTAAATAGACCTTAAAATTTTGGAAAATAAAAAATTCATTTTTTGGGAAGTTTTGAGTGTTTTTTAGATGTGTTTAATAGTCCCCAATTACTAAATTTTTTTTTCAAAATTAAAAGGTTTGTATTATGAAAATTAAAGGACCTTTTATGAAAGTAGTGATGTTGAATGTTGTTATAAATAAGTTATTCAAACCAAAATTCAAAATTGAAACATGTAATGATTCAATTTAGATTTCATAACATCCATATTAATGATCAAGCAGAACTCACCATGATTAACATGCCATTAAATTGGCACCACATAGATATATCTAAAAACAAATTGTAAAAGTTTGACATTTTGACTTGCTTCTTGGCATCAATTACTTCCTTTGGGTCATAAACAATGACTCACTTTCTAGTAGCAAAATCCCAAACTTCATTTACAAGATCACATTTAGTTCCTCTTTAGCTACAATGTTTTAATGAAAGCACATGTGAATTTTTGCTAGGACTTCGTCCTCTAATAGTGTCAAGGTTACATTCCAGAATGTCATTGTCACTATTAGAACTATCATTGCTATTATTGGAAACACTATAAAAACTTTTATCAGCACTATTTGATGTGAAAGTTCATCACATCGTTGTTGGGGTTATTTGGGGCAAGCATTGGCATGTTACATGGCATTCTTTCTGTTTTGAAATTATTTAACCCCTCAAGGCAGTTGGGGTCCATGTGTCCTATTTCTTAGGCTATTGATGTTGAAGCTCATTCAACCTCCAAAGAAACATCTTTTATTGGCCAAAATAATCCATACCCATTGACATCTCATAACATCTTATGCTTGGAATTAAGTAGAAAAGACTTTGTTGTGCAAGGGAATCTAACACAATTAATGGTGATATAACAAAAATTTCAACCTTAGAAGGACCAAATATTGGAAAAAGAATTACATCCCTTATTTTCATAAATTCAATTTGCATTTTTAATATGGGACGTGAAATCCCATATATCAACATTGACACCAACATTTAATACCTCAACCATTACTTGGTTTCACTAAATTAATGGATTCATGAAAAACAATGTGAATCCATATCACACATGAAATAATGACAAAAATATTAATGACCATTTTGGAACCAACCACTAAAAAGAAACCATGATGTAATATCAAAATAGACTAGGTCAATAGTCAAAAGATCTATCTCCATTTATTTTTTCCTTTGGGTTTTTTTTTCCAACAACCCTATGAATAGACAGAAAATCCACCTAATGGCTCCCAAGATGATATTAAATGTCAAATATATATTTTTAAATTTGAAATTAAAAATTAAATCCATTTCATGGCCACCAGGTTAATTTTTACTCTTCACAAGGTCCAACATTTGCTTGGTGACCACAGGTGGATTTAAAACCTCAACCAAAAAATTGTGTGCCAAAACATGCCCCAGCTTTCACAAGTCAATGTTTTAGTTTACAAGGTTCTACCAAAGTTTATACACACACACACACACACACACATATATAGGTTTTGTACCAATTCATCAAAATTATATCAACAACCTTATGAAGTTGTTTGAAATCCATGTGATGGTGACTAGGTGGATTTGAAACCTCAACCAAAAAGTTTCCTAATCGAAGTGGAAATTCTAACTTGTGGGCTCCATGTGGATGTGAAACTTTAACCAAACAATTTTTTAGTTGACCAGAATTCCACCTTATTTTTGATGTGCCATTTGAAGAAGTAGAAGACTCCATTCATTGATGGTCAAAATGTGAAGGGTAGTTTTCAATAGTTGCTTATTTAGTTAGAGAAAATTTAGGCATAATTGGTAATATATTTCAAATGAAAAGAGATTTTTTTTATTGCAAGGATTCTTGTAAGTCTTTGTTGGTGTTAACTTGGTGCAAAGAACTTGGATCTCCTAGTTCTTTTAATCAAGAATTCACCTCATGATTCCACTGTTGGTTTTGGAGATAAAGGAGGACTTCAAGATGTGAATGGGTTTGGTGAAGCCAAAAAGGGCATTTTAGATGTGCCAAGTTTCTTGATGAACTTAAGGATCATGTAGAGGATTATATCCAAGATTGAGACATGTATCTGTGATTTTAATAAGTTTTGTGCATGATGATGCATTGATACCTCTTTAATTTTGATTGAACTCCTATGCCCCTATTACCATTTTGTAAAGGTGCCAATTCAATGATCAATAGAAATGCATTTGTAACTTGTCACCCTTCATGTGACTAAAATCAAAATTTGCATGTTGTGGCCCATCTTCTTGTTTCATTTTCTAGTTTTTTTCTTTTACACAATTTTTACAAGGTGTATAAAAATAATGTAAATGTAAAAACCTTTTACAAAAGTACACACTATTTTACATGACCTAAAATGGTTTACATGATTTTACAAATCTTACATTTGACATGTAAATAAAATTCCCTAAGCCACATACACATACACAAAATGTAAGTCCTAAACCATATATGTGCACAACACTCATTTAAACAAAGTGCACAAGTCATATGTTAAAACCTAGTCTATAAATAATTATTACACATTGAACTACTTAGTCAATATAACTAAAAAAACACATTTAGACCACCAAATCTAGCAATCCCATTGGCTTGAAAAAAAATTCCAAGCCCACACACAACCCTATTATGTTAAACTTTGAAACTAATGATCCTTTTTTGCCATTTCCATTAGTCTTTAAAATTTTCCACAACTAGACCTTATGACACATTACAATGTTAGTCCATTCAAGATAACTAACGGAAAAAAATTCAGATGACCAAACCCAAAAAATTCATTGGCCATAACATTTTTTATGCACACCTACACACCAATAGATTTTTTTTCCAATCTTGTGATGGAGCCAAATTTGGCTATGGACTAGATATGAAAATAAAATGTTTTAAGAATCCATTTATATTTTGGCTACATGCTACAACATGTTGTAGAAATCTGGCAATTTAAAATTATTATTTTCTTGAAATTTGGAGAATTAACACCACTATTTTCATAGCGTATATGTAATTAGCCACCTCCACAAATGGAAAATGGGTTCAATTTAGCTAGGGACAAAATGTAGTTCAAGCCTATTCAACACCCTTTATAGAACCCTTGTTTGTAAACAATTAAGGTTAACAAATGTACAACCATAAAGGATTGAACTTGTCGATTCTGCATGTTTTTAGGCATTGTTATTTTTCCATTAATGGCGATAGTGGCAAATTTTGTTTTCTCCTACCAACTTGAACTATGTTAAGACCTACCTAACTACTTTGAGACCTACCTAAGCACCACATTTAGTCCTTTATGCTAGGGGGCCAACACTAGGTGCTAATTATGGCTCCCAATTCGCCAAATGGCTCACCTTTCTGCTCACTAGGAACCATAACCAATACCTAGCGTTGGCTCATTAATACATCACCAATAAAATATAGGAAACTTATTTGAAGATTACTAACTGCCCCATCTGTTAAAATCCACAATCACCTTTGAAAGTAATTAAGTTATAATCAACCTAATATATTTGTAAATTGATAACTAATTGGCCATTAAACTAGGAAGAAACTTCAACATGACATAATACCAAAAAGAACATATAAAGAACACATTAGTGATTTTTTTTCAATTTTGTAATGTACCAACAGTGGTGAGCCTCCTCAAGCAAATTTCAACTTAATTGGCAATCCTTTTGTAAAAGACCATTAAATGTGTAGCTCGTATGTAGGCTTGTGGCTATTATCTCCCCCAACTTTAAAATGAATGAAATTTGGTGTTGAGATTTTCAAAATATATATATATTTCATTGAAATTTGGGTTAGTGCGCCTTATGGTGATTTTTTGCCAAAGAAAAAAAGACTAGAACACATCCATATGATTCCACATGGTGGGGTGCCACCCAAAATAATTCCCACATAAAAATGAATTTATTTTGGTACAATTAATCAAAATTTCATCAAAATTGAGCTAAAATTGAAAAACAAATTTGAGAATTTTTGTCATGCCAATATTTCAATCCAATAAATTGGAGTTTGGATTCACTTTATTATATCAGAAAAATTAATTGCTAGAAAGTTTTACAAAATATAATGTTTATATAATGTGACATTATTCAATATTTTTGCACCAAAAGAGAATTTCCAATCAATCAAACAAAGAGTTGAGGTATTCCAAATTTTCTTCATTGATTTGTGAAATACAAGAATTATATTGAAATTTTTTTTTTGAGCAATTGTTGGTTGCTAGCAATGTATACTACCTTTAAAATAAAATTGGTACTATTTGAGTGTTGCCTCGCAACTATAATATCACACCCACACATCTTTCTATTGTTCCAAACACCAAGGCTTGACATACATGATCATAATCCCAATGATTTCAAGGAAATAAAATTTAGGCCTAAGGTAGGCCACATGATGTGCATCCTGTGAGTTCAAAATGTGTCCATGTATGTATCATATTAACTTAAAGACAATCACATCTGAATATATCAAATATAATTTTATGAACATTTTACTCAATGTATGATATATTGAGTAAGGTAAGGTGTTGTCAATGACTAATCAAAATTCACAATTGTTATATAACAAACAGTTATTTTGTCATATGTTCCAAAAAACTTGAAAATCTATCTTTAGAAATATGCACTATATGACAAAAACTAATTCAACCCCACAATCTCCCATGGCAAAAGTAGAAATATATAAAATTAATGCCCAGATCATTCCCATTAGAATTATCATTTAACATCGTCTAAGTTTAGTACCACTAAGTTCAACACCCCTCATATTATTCATTTGTGAGGCTTTAGATGTGTTTCCATATGAATAACTTGATACATCACTAGGTTTGGTTTTCATATCACCAAAACCCAGGAGGGGTTCTTCATCCATGTTTGATTTCTCTAGTAGTACTCAAATGGACACTTCGACTTTCATCATTTGTTAAAAATGGATCATAGTTTGCACTTTGATATTGGGATTGTTTGATAACAATCTCAATCTCCACATTCCCATTTAACATTGCCACCACTTTGTCCATTGATGGTCACCTTGAAGGTGTTACTTGCACACACAAGAACCCTACATTTATGGTACATAATATTTCCACTTGAACATATGAACCATTTAGACTTGGGTCCATTAGATCCAAAAGCTTGTCCTCATTATGCAACCTCCATGCCTATACCATGCAAACCATCAAAACAATTTATGTCCTTGTATTGCAACTTTCAAACTAGTTGGTATAACCCTTGATACATTTTGAGAAAAAAAAACCCAAAAATGAACATGAATCCTTACACATGATAGTTAAATAATACAATGCATCTCATATGATCTTTTACATCAAACTACTAGGTTTTTGCATGTAAATGGTGTAGGGAATTGGGTTTCAAATTGCAATAGAACAAAAGTATATCATGGACTAATCTTCTAAAAATGATGATGAAATGACCAGTTACTTATCCAATCCATAAGAAAAAATTGATCCTTGCCCATTAACTTACGTTCGATGTTGTTCCTGCCACTCACAATTTCTAACAAAACAACTCCCAAGCTATACACATCGATTTTCTCACTAAATTGGCCAAGAGTATATTCTGGAGCTAAATAACCCCTGCAATAATGAATAAAAAACTAAATATTTAACAATCATGCATACATATACAATTTGAATCAAGGATTCTAAAAGTTATTGATTAAGATATTAATATTATATATTATATTAGGTTGGGATGTGGTCAAAACACTAAGATTAAAAATGATCATTTGACTTTGTTACCTTGTTAATATATCCATTATAAACCAATCATGATGACACAATTATTGAAATACTATATAGCAACATCTATTACATAAACAATAATAAATTGATAAATATTTGGTTGTACATATGATTTAGACACTTTGATATAAGATTTTATTTTGTATTTAAATGTTATTACTTCAACTTCTTATTCATAATGAAATTTTTAAGATTTTGTAAAATAATGACTATTACATAATTAGTTGTCAATGAACATCTTCCACTACCTCAAGATCCTTTGATGCATTCACCAAAAAGTGCACATGCACACAAATTCTAGTTCCTTGGTAAGGTTTGGTTAATTTACTCACTTTCAAGATGTATCGCTTATGGGTGGTGATATGAAACCCAAGTGTTTATCTTACTAAAGTTTCCAATTCTTCTGCTTTTGGTTCTTTCAAAAGATGAAGAATGCATTGTGTGGGTGGGGAAAAAAGGAACTTAATGGAACCATTTGTGTTTGGTATTTGATTAGCTTGTGGTGTTTCGATTACTGTCTTTTGAAATGAAATTTCATCTCCGCTTAATGCAAGACGAGTTTGAACCGCTAAGGTTTCCAAAAAACTAATCCAGTGGATTAAGATATCAAACAAAGAAGAGTTTTCAATCAAGCAAAATCAAAGACAATGCAAACCTATTCATAGGAAAAAAATGAACACATAGTTGTGAAGTTAATAGGTGTAGAAAATTTGACCTCTTTTCTCAATTACTTCATTTGGGGATACATCAAATTCCACTTTGTCAAGCCCATCTTCAATCTTGCCCATCATAAATTGAACATGTACTAATAGCCACAACCACCCACAGTTTGTGCAAAGATGTTTTAGTAATAGCAAGCTTTTGAGCAGAATGTTGAAGAAATGCTTCTTTCTTGGAAGCAAATCAAAATGAACCGATCAACATGTGGCTTGTGTCCATGATTCAGGACACTCATTTGAAGAAATGGTTTTTCAAAAACAAGCCAAAATCAGCCCATTGACATGTTGTTTGTTTGCGTGGTTCAAGCTAGACAAACCATTTGGAGATTGTCATTGAAAAAAGTGAAAATGAACCCATTAACATGCACATTGCTTGCATGATTCAAGATGCCCATTTTGAACAAGATTTTTCCATAACATGTCAAAATGAAGCCACTAACATGTTGCTTGCATGAGTCAAAATACCCATTTGAATAATGGTTCTAAAAAACAAGCCAAAATGAACCCATTAACATTTTGGTTGTTCGCAGGATTGGGGGCCACTTGTTTGAAGAATTTTCTCACAAACAAGTCAAATTGGACATGTTGACAAATTGTTGCTTGCATGATTCAGGGCATCTGTTGATCGATCCCCTCCTCACAATGTAACACAGTTAAAGACTAAAGACCGCATTAAAAAATTTGATATGGAATTACCCCTCTTGTCACCATTTGAATGATGCCGACTTCTAGCAATGTTTTTGGGATCCACGATTTTCAAAACAAGAGTAAATGTCAAGTTGTCAATGCAATCCCACATTGCGTTCAAGTGTATATCCACCAGCTTTTTGCTATGGATTAATTGGACACCTTGTGCCTTCAAGCTTCCCACCACTTCCCTTGCAACATTTATATCTTTTGAGCAAAAGCTCTCAAAATTCTCCGAAACTTCTATCTCTGGGTGGATAAGAAACAAATCAGAGCCTTTCCTCCCTTTTCCAAGGAGAATTTGTATTGCACAAAAAGCCTCCAAGGTTGATCCGTAGACCACAACTGAACCGATATAAGATTTTGCATAGGCAGTAGTATTCGCAATACTTGTGTGCACGACAAGAAATGCTTGTTACATTATTGATAGTCCAAAAATCCTGAACCCATGTTAAAACATGAAACATTTTTGAAACAAGATGTTCAATGTCAAAAATCCTAGAGTTTCTTTTGCTCAAAAGGAATATGTGGATTATTGTAAAAATAAACATGATGACAAATAAGAGGGGAGTTTCTTAGATTGCAAAAGTAAAGGTTAATACCTGAGCCAAGTTCACAATGGTCAGCAGCCAGTTCTTGAGCTCTGATAACTCCCTTTAGACCTTGAGTAAATGTACGAAGCCCAAGTGCATGTCTGTGGTGATATTGAAGATTGGTGGCCCATACCAACCAATCATATGTGACCTCATTGTTGATCTCTTTGGTCAATAAAGAGACAATTTTCTTCTTTCTATCAATTCCTCCAACAACACCATGATGAGTTTTACAACACAATCAAGCCCAAGCTTCCAAAAAGACTCACTTGGGCCTGCATCAAACTCCAAAGGATTATTCAAGGGTGTCAACTTGCTATCGTTGCTGTTACCCTTTCTGCTATTGCCCTTAATAGGAGGAGCTATAGCATGTTGATTGTGCCCCTCAAACCTATTTGCTGAAATGAGAGTGAGGTTCATGAACCACATGCTGGTGCTAAGCATTAATGTCTGTAGAAAGGATGATGCTGCTTTTGAGGCTCCGATCACGACAATCCTAGAATTGATCACTACCTTGTGCCGACACACAAATTTTTTGCTAGTCAAATAAAGAGTGCATTCAAACCTAGTAAATTGCCCCCTCAATTGGCCACACTGATCTACTGAAGAGGCTGACTTGAAACTTTCCCGCTCGGGGTTGAGAGAAATGTTGCTTGTTTTTAGGATTGCATCTCTCTCATCTTTAGTGCCACTGGTTCTGTTTGTGATTATACTAGCTTTCTTTTCCTGTGTATTTGACAAAACACCATAGTCCCAGCTCATTTTGTTACAAAGGACAAAGTAAGTCTACTAAAAACACTTCCTCCTTGGCAAGGTTGCACAGCCAAATGTGTATCACACTCTGTCTGAATGATAATGATCATAATCACCATAATGATCAATGAAAATCATACATGATAACATCAAAACACATGTATAGGGTACTCACAGAGTGCCAACAATGTTTAATGTTTCTACAAGACTACCAATCTTTGGGAAAAGTCATGCCAAACCAAAATTTGCAATTTTGGCGTTTAGATTTTTGTCAAGCAAAATATTGGTTGGTTTGATGTCTCGATGCAATATTGAGGGTTGTACATCTTGATGAAGATACTTGAAGCCATTAGCTATTCCAATACATATATTTTTTCGAGTTGGCCAATCCATGTTATGACCTCTTTTACCCTCTGTTTTAGAAACAAAAGAATGCACAATTTTTTTTAATGAAAACAACTTGCTTATTTAACCAAAATAATTCCTTGAACATATTATAATCAAAAGTGAAATAACTCAACACCAATAGTTGACCTATAATTCAAAATGAAATCTATAATGTTGCACAATTTTATATCCATTCAATCAACTTCAAAATTTAATTTTACAAACATTACAACAAAATGTATTTAACCAAAAATTTGTGATACATCTTGAAAAATATTTTTTGCGGTTTTGATGTTTTGTATTGTGGGTTGAACATAATGTGAAATTCAAATTCAATGAGTTCAATCTATATCTTTTAATAATAAGCCACTTAATAACATGTTCTAAATTGAAATGACATGTTTATAAGATTTGAAATCGTGTTTACAAAAATAAATTTGGTGATAAGATCAATAAGTAACAAAATAACAAACTAAACCACTAAATAACAATTAGAGGATATAATGCCTTGAGAGATGGTGATCTCCCAAAATATTTGCAACTCATGGTGATAGTTTTTGTTTTATTTATCACATAGCTTTTCTTCTTATGTAGGAAGAACATTAATTGTATCCCATATACCACCTTTCCCAAAAGGGTATTTCAACTCTCCTAAAGACCAATTGACACATTATCAAAAACAATTTCATTTTTTGAAGAATTTTTTTATCATTCTTATTTATAACATATTCTTCATTTCCTTATGAGGTTTTAAAGATGTTTATAAAATCACATTGAACAACAACACAATACTATTATTTTCACATTTATTTTCAATTGGATTGCTTCTCCCAATGGTAAGGTAAAAAAATATTACCAAAAATAACTTCTGCCAAATTATTGTTCTCAATAAACTCGTATATAAGGATTTGTTGATCGTTATTACCAAAACAACAACCTTTGAGTTTCACCATATTCTTGTGGCTCACACATGTGACAAGCGCAACTTCATTGGAAAACTCCTTGGTTTCTTGTTGTGTTTTTGGTAATAATAACTTGACAGCAATCTCACTTCCATCTGGCAATACACCCTGTAAACATTAAAAGTTACCAAAAAATTTAGGTTTCAAAATTCTCATTTTTTAGTTGAAGATTCGTCAAAATGACGTATAATTGAATTGAGAAATTGATGACTTGTGGTTTAGTGCAAGGAGTTTAACAATACAAATATGTTATAAATATCTTGTACACAGCTCCAAAGGCACCTTGGCCTAATTTCATATTTTCATGGAAATTACTTGTGGCTTTTTGTAAATCTTTGTATGCATACATTCTAGGTTGCACATCCTTTTTGGCAAATTCTCATGCACAAAAAATAGAAATATAAACGTTAAAGTTATTATAATTAATTGGAGGGGAGTAAAGAAATTGTACTAAAATGTGCTGAAGTCCTATTGAGCAAGGATTGATGACACTATATCATTCGAAGGTGAAAACATGGATAAACCATTAAATAATATTTTTTTTGTCCTTTCATGCCTTCCAATAGAAATAACATAACAAGAAACAAGAAGTATATTCCCAACATGACAGTGAATTTGGGGTGCACCGTGGGGGGATTAATTATGTTTTGATTCATCAATTGGTAACATTTAGCTTTTCCAATTGATGAATCAAAACATAATTAATCCCAACCACTTGGGTTTGATACTAATTAACACATAAAATGATATTCCAAGTGCCTAATATTTTCTCCTAAGATCTCGTGAATTGTTACCATGATAAAATTTCACAATTAAATTTCATAAGCAAATAAACAACATAAATTTTAAAAACTCAAACATGACGGTTTATGAATTTGTTTGACCACCTTCCGAAAAAAAGACCATACTCCCAATCGATATAGATATAATAAGTATGTTATGATTGTTTCCTGTTGGACAAATCCAAGGACCATTAAAACCATTCAACAAAGACATTGTTGTTTATAGTTTGCAATGTAATAACACTCCTTAAATATCAAGTTTTGAAAACCAGTGATTCTTTGTAAAAATGCACAAAATGAAACATGGTGTTCATGTCATAGTTTTATGAAAAATATTTGATGAATGCATATAACAAGTTATTAGTTCCATAATGGTGCATACTGAAGAACTTTGTTTTGATCTTCATATGACATCAGTTACTGTCATTCACAAAATGAAAAAAAAGTATATGAATTCTTGCTTTTTGTTGGCGTGTAGATGTCATTGCAAAAATATTTTACATATGTTGTATTTGGTGAAGACACTTCAGTTTTTGTCAACAATTCGCAATATGGGTTGTTTTCAAGCCTGTGAAATGCTCAATTACAACACATTAGTAATTGTTCTTGTAATCAAGTTCTAAACTTTCAAATATATTTTAGCCTCATTTTGATGCATGTTATCCATTATAGTGTCTAACTTTTTTATCTATACTAGTTGTTGATTTATTTTCAAACTTTCAAGCTAGTGAAACTGTCTAAATAACAAATTGTCCCACCATTCGAATTTTTGACAAGGATATAAAAATAATCATGTCTGATTAATGATAGCCAACAAGGACTATGGTTTTACATGACCCCCTTAAATTCAATGCCAATGAAGGGCGCTAATGAAGGTTTTAAGGATACATACTTGACAGAAACATTACTGAAAACTATGCTGTCATTATACCAAACATTTGTTATGTAGTTCCCTGTCAAGTACACTTCATAAGTGCATGAAAGGTTGATGCTTCATAAATCGAGAGATCTGGATATGCTATTGTTGTTAAGCCTTCTACAGATCCAATTTACTTATTCACATTAGAAATGTAAATGCATTTTTAAAAAAATCATTATAAAAATTTCAAAACATTATAGATGATCAAAGTTCAATGCTCTTAATGACATAGTCAATAATTTCCAAATACATTTTAAAGATTAATGTTATAAAAATATTGTAAAAATTCTGAAAACCCAAAGTCATTATAGAATTGTGTGTGTAGCAACATATCTTGGTAAATTATGTTGGGTCAATTTTGTTCCAACTTAGACTCCAAGGTCTATTTAACAACCAAATGAAATCATCATGCAATTAGTGGGTTCCATATTTTTTGTCAACAGGAAGACCGTTGGTCCATCAAAAAACGTATTGTGGGATTGTATTAATCTTGAAGTACAAGATTCAATAGAGGGATCCTAAGGTTATGTTCTGATAATACTTGAGTTATTCCACCCCAAGCAGAGACTTAGAGGTACAAATATCTATTCAGTAATTTAGATTTTAAAAGTTCAATTAATTCTAAAAAGTATGGATTGGTTCCTAATCACATAATCCAAGACAGTTGGTCAAAGATACACTGAAGTTAACTAATATTATTATGTAACTCTATTTCATATAATTTAACTGTGTAATAATATTTCACATCTCTATTGTATTCAATTTCA
>Ga0116227_10012892_pt1 | contig 13399 bp, 7 predicted proteins | sample S1TSphgellanicum_FD_89693 | JGI IMG/M metagenome (GOLD analysis project Ga0116227, IMG submission 89693) | Host-associated microbial communities from peat moss isolated from Minnesota, USA - S1T2_Fb - Sphagnum magellanicum MG | ecosystem: Host-associated > Plants > Peat moss > Unclassified...
ATATTGTATTTTGGAAAAGAGCAGCTAGGTTATGTACATCTAGATCTTAGAGGATCTGCTACCAGTTAGGGTCTGTACCAGTGTTGGTCGGTTTTGGGTTTCTGGCCAAATCTGAATTCAGGTGTACCAACTGGACCTGGCAGGCTTATATGGACCTGAAAATGGTCAAGAACCGGACCTGGTGGTTCTACATGGACCCAGACCTGCCCTTAGAACGGGACCTGGTGAGTTTTCATGGATCCATACTCAATCAAGAATTGGACCCAATGGGTCTTAAAGGTTGTTTCCAGGGTCCAATTCTTAAGTTAAGTAAGGGCTAGGGCCATAAGTTTAGATAATGTTTAAAGTTTTAGGTTCTAAGGTTATAGGTCTTAGCCTTAAAATTTAATATGTAAGGGCATCTCCAATGATGGCATTAAAATGACCTTTACTCAAATATGTTGTGATGTTTTTTAGATTTAGGGTATGTTGGATAAAAGTTCAAATAAGGACTATGTGAGTGAAGACCGTTGTTGGGTAATTATTCCTTATGTTATGTTGATCCTTATTGTTGTTTTTGAAAACATGTTGGACAACACTATGGGAACCTTTCAAGAACATGCTGGGAACACCAAAAAAAACAATTTAAATATAAAAAATTAAAAATAAAATTTCAAACCATCCCCAAAAATAAGTCTGAACTCACCCAGCCCAAACTCAGAACCAAATTTTTTTATAAAGGTTGGACAAATTGACCCATTGAACTTGGAACTGTTGGTCAAAAAAATTTGACGTGGCATCGGTACTGACAGGTCTTGATTTTTGGAAATATTGACTAGACCTGAAACCAAGGAGTTTTATGTTCTCAAGAACATATTAGACCTGGACCTAACAGTTCTAATTAGACCTGAACCTTAAGAGTTCTTGAAAAAACAAAGAACTAGCCAACAACAGTCTGCTAGCAGTTGGGTCCTTGTAAGGTCGAGAAATTTTCACGAGCAAGACGAGGCTAATTGTATACATAGCTTGGCTATTGGTGCCTTGTACTTTCTACTAGCAATAGTTTGAGATATCATTTAGGATAGGTTGGACATTATCAATCCTCACCAGAATGGTCATTTGAGGCAAAAAACCTTATAGTGTTGAATGTCTTAAGTCTCACTTCACTTCAGTTGGAGATGAAGTACCTAAAAGCCTGAAAACTCTCCACGTTGTTGTCACATAGTTTAGGAACACTAACAGGTATTTGTTTGTGCAGTGATCTTCATCAACATATAATACAATTATTCGTTAAAACTTGTACGAAGATGAGTTAGTGAGCTCAGTTGAGAGTTCATAACTAGCAATTTTTAATGGTTTCATACGCACACTGAAGATACAGGATTACATTGTTGTCACATAGTTTAGGAACACTAGCACATGATCATCTTGGCAGTTTTCTTAATCAACATATAGCTAGTACAATTATTAGTTACATCTTGTAAGAAGATGAGTTAGTGGGCTCAGGTGAGATTTCATACCTAGCAGGTTTTAATGGTTTCATACACTGAAGATACAGGATTTGTTTTGGTTGAAGAAGATTCTGAACCAGTGTTGTAAGTGTCAGTGTCAATAGTCGTATATATGACATGTAAATCCAGTGTAAGTGTAAATGGTTTGAGGCGTGTAAGTGTAAATACTAAAATTATTTGTAAACTCACCCTGTCTTTGGGCCTCCTTTCACCCCAAACCCTTCTTTCAGGGGTATCCATAAAGTAAGGAAATTTTATTAAATTTGGAAATGAAATGCTGAAAATCAGCATTTAATGCACAAGGTTCAAGATTAATTATAGTAGCTTTACAAGTAGGAGCAATGAAAATATATGCGGCAACAGTGGAGGCGCTAAAGAAAAAGGAAAGACAGGGTGAGTTCACCACAAAAACTGAGGTCCCCCAACCTTTGAATGCTGATGTATTTTTTTGAATCTCATCCTATTTGTGATCAAACTCAGGGTTCTAGTGTTGTTTTCCTTACTTTATAAATAATTTTATTATATATCTTTAATGACCAGACCTTCTTGCAAAGTCATATAAATTAATTGTGGGTGTATATTTTGATAGTTTTCCTTTTGCAATGAGCCATTTAGCTGGCATATCTTCAAACACATTATGAAATCTGCCCTCCTCAAGTGAAAATCACATTTTTTACATTGTTACATATTTACATTATTTTACATAGCCATGTAAAATCATATAAATATATATATAGTACATTTACATTTTTTTATTGGACCGTGTAAATCATTTAAATATGTATTTTTTACACTTACACTGTTTTACACAGCATAAAATAAATTTACACGATTTTACACTTACACGGACTGTAAATCCGAAACCATTTACACCCACAAAACTGGTCTGAACATCTGGATCATGAATGGATAGCTTTGATGACAATTTTGCATTCTTTCAAATATTCCTACATGACCGCAAAGCTGTGAACAATGGAGCAATTTCTTGAAACATTTCTTTGGACAAAGCAAGCATCAAATTTCATTTGACCATGTATTACATAATTTGCATCTCAAAAAATATCTTGGTCCGCATCTAATTTCACAGCTATGATCCCAAAACTACCTTACAACTAAGTTGCCAGCAGTTATTATTGTGCCCTCTTTTTCTTTTCTTGCCATCATTGTAATGACCTTGTGACTAGGCATTCTCTTCTACAACTTGAGCCACCATACTTGGCCTAGTACCGATCTGGCAGCAGGGCATAATACTCTGGACCGTGGGGTTCCACCCTTTGTTCACAAGATGTAACTGTCCTGCTGCAAAAACATTACCCTACACAAACTCTTAACCCTGTTCCACCTTCAATTCAGAGATCTCAATTAACCCATTTCTTTCTTTTGACCACTTAGACACATAATACATTCTTGTTAAATTGACCAAGTTCATGAAGAGTTTTGCAATGTGTACAGATTTGCTACAGTCGGGCGGTTGTTAGAAACAGGGACATGCCCCTAGTGATTTTATATTAGACTGGCATATACCAGTGTTGGGCAGTTCTCATTTTTTCGTGAGAACTGCCGATTTCGGTTCTCACAACCATTTTAAACAACCTTTAAGGTTCTCTAAAAAAAAGAAGAAGAAAGATTTAGATAACCTTTAAGGGTTTCAGACCTTTGGGAAGAAGAGATCCAGCAGGTTTCCAGTTATCATGAAAATTACAACCCCCAGTTTTTAGGAACGGTTCTCACAAGCCAATTTTCACCCAAAAAATTTGAAAAAAATCAAAATAAAAACTTCAAATGTTTTAATTGAAAGTGCAAGTTTAATAAACAATTATAAAAGTCAAAATTACTTGCAAAACATGAGAAAAATGCAAAAAATAGTTTTTTAATTTTTAATTTCAATCTTTCTAACTCTCCTTTTAATTGTTCATCTATTTCAATAAACTTTGTTAAATCACTAGGAGATTCGCAACCAACTCCTGCATCATTAAGCCAACTTTTGTTGTCAAAAATATTTTTTTCTAAGTTTTCTTATTATAAATGACATCTTCTAAGGTTGGTGAATATGCTAGCTAAAGAAAAAATCTTTCTTGTCTTTATTTGTGATCTAATGATTCTTAATATTTGTTGAACAAGAAAACCAATAGTGAGGAACATGAATTCATGCTTCTGCCACCATTGGATAAGACACTTGATCTCCAAAGGACCCACATGAAATCTCCTAAAAATCAATAGCTCTATGTTGATTAGTTCTTTGACTAATTCACTTGTGTTAACAATCATGTCAAAAATATCCAAGCTACAATCTTCATCAGCTTTGTGATTTAAACAGTTTATCATAAGATGTAAATGATGATAACCCTTCAAAAGCATAGGCTGCAAAGACTTTTTGTCATGTTTTTCAATCATGGAAATGCCTTGCTCACAACCAACAAATGAAGATACTAAACAAAGACTTTTAAATCATGGAACTAACATCAACAAAAGCATATGGGTTTTCTCTTTCTTCATATCATTTTAGAAATGAAAGGAAATAATCAAGCACACCACAAACTTCCTTCTTAATCTTAAAAACAAGCAAAGACAATTCAAAAATAACTACAGAATCATCATCCATAAATTAATCTAAGGTTTGTGCAATCCAACTTCTTCCTTTAACTTCGAACTCACTATGATGGCACTATTTAAGGCATCACTAAACAACCAATGACCTTTGGACTAATTTAGAACACAAGCAGTAACAATTATAGACAAGCAATCAACAATTAATTGATAAATGAAATTGTGCCAAATGTTGATAGGGGGAACTCAACCAAAAACACAAACAATAGTTTGCGAATTGTAATATAATATAATGGCTTATTGAAATAATAAGGCCTTGTAAAATAAAATTACTTTGCTTACAAACCTACACCATTCCATAAAAATAAAACTAAATTAGGAAATCCTTGCAAGGTGAAAATTTCCAATCTACACTTGATCTACAGAAATTTCAAGCCTATCCAATTTTCATGCAAGGCAAAAAAATATTTTACAAACTGTTGGTATTCTACAAAAAAATAAATTGCAAACTTACAAATTAGCAAACTAATTTTGAAATATCATTTAAACAAATATAATTTGAAAAATGTCTTCTTTTTACATGATTGTTTAGCTTTCTTGGACAATATTCCAGAATCAATGTAAGCCTTATTCCATTCTTATCTGCCTTTTTCCAAAAAACTTTGGCCAAGTTATGGACTTCTAGAAATCAAATTGGACTAACTTAATGGAAGCATATTTTAATTTTTTGCAAAAAAAAATTTGTTGTTCCATATTGGCATGTTTTATAAAATAGATGGCCAAAGCAACTAGCTTGGAAACTCTCCTCCATACCAAGAACTTCACAATCCACCATAGATTTTAGAATTATTGTCATGGCATTCAAATTTGCACCTTCATCCTTCACATATGTAATAATTTTCTTCCTTAAGTCATATTGATCTAGCAATTCAATTAAGTTTCGTGCCAAAACCTAACTTGTGGTTTCACTTGCCTCAAACAATCCTACTGTAATGGGGATATTCATAGTTAGGGTATTAAAAAAGGACAATTTGACAAAAAAAGACTTCAAAGGACTATTTTAGGTTTTTATTGCATTTATTATTTGATGATTATAATGGATTATGTATGAATATACTAGAATGATGTCATGTTGATTTAATAAAAAAAATAAGAATAAATTGGATACAATATAGATGTCCTTTTGAGTCCTTTTAAATAATTTGAGTGTTTGTTTTAACTATAATTTTCATCTTAAGAGAATTAAAAAGAATGTATTAAACAATGTAATCAACTTCAATTTTCTTTCATGCATAAAAAATTTTCATACGTCCATGTTTAACAATGTTCATTTAATGCATTTTATTAAATAATATATGATACAAGAATTTTGAAAACTATAAAATCCATTCCAAAAGGGCTACAAGGAAAATGATTCCTTTTTTTTGCCATTTGGTTTTTCTTTTTGTATTCACTAAGCTTAGAATTTGTGGCCCCAAGTGTTAACAATTTGTGTAGGAAATTTTCATGCAAGAAAACATGTAAAGTTATTTATAAAAACTTATGTATCCATTTTTTACATTTCTGGTTTTTTACCAAAAATATGTATGAATAATTACATACACATGTGAAAAGCTACCACCACCATGCAAATTATCATAATGTGAATTATCCAATATTTTTCACTCAAATTTATTCCATATAAATTCTATGTTTGGAAGATAGCAAAAATAAAATCCTTAAGTCATGTGTCCAAAAAGGGGCACCATAACCATGAACATATGCCCTAATATGTTGAAGTTGCCAATTTTCATTTTTTTTAAATCATCAAGACAAAAAATCATGTGTTCCTTTTTTACATCCACAAGTTAAAACTAGTTGTTGCAAAATAACAATGTCTTAATTAAAGCAAGACATACTCTTGTTTCATCTTTTCCACTAAATTAAGAAAAACTTCTTGTGAAAACATTTCTTGATGGAAACATAACTCTTGGACATAAATGCATTACAAAACACCTTAACAAAATGCTCATAACAAATTGAATGGGGAGATGGTTTTTGCCAACCAAAAGGGCAAGGTCTTGCAAAAATTGTTTTTGTTACATAGCATCTTTTTTGTAGGGATCTTTTGCACCAAAAATTTCTAATATTTTACAATTAAACACATTAGGTCATTTTTTTGCAAGTTGTCTTTCCAATACTACTTTAATGGACAGTTTACTTCATCCTCAAAAAACATTTGCAAGCACAACATGATCTACATTTACATGTTTTTTAAGAGTTGTTATACCATTCTTTAATGATATGTTGTAATTCCTCTCCTTTCTTTTGTTTTTGGATTAAAAGGGACAAAATTAGCATAGCAAATCATATAATGCATGACCTCAAGTTTTCTTCCATTAACAACGTTATTTTCATTTACAATATAATATGACCAACACAATGCATTCCTATTATGAACTCTTCATTTTTCTCTTTGGCCATTCAATTTTTGAAAATTCAATTTCATTTTCATTTCTTCATTTTCAATCACATTGGAATATGTTTGCAAATTTATATTTTCTTGCAAAATTTCTATCAAAGGTTCCTTTTCCATAGAAATTTGATTAGGCAAAATATCACAAAATTCATTTTCAATTATTGTTTCATTTTCATTTGTCCTTGAAAATTCCATTTTGCAACAATCTTCACAAGTGGTGTGACTATAATGGAAAGACAAAACAAGAGATTTTGTGAATTATAAAATGGGTTAAGTATTTCAGGGTTTTTTAAATTTATTTTCTGACCTAAAAATCACTTAAACATTTACAAACATCCAAAATCATTTACACTAAAGCATTTACAAGCAACTACAAGAGAATTCACTTCTAATCATGACCAAAAAAAAGCCCACAAAAGAATAAAAACTTGTTTTTCCAAAGCTTTGCCCAAAAATCCTCGCAAAATAAAATAAAATAATTGCTTTTAGAATTAGAAAAAAAAAATAACAAAGAAAAAAAAGGTAAATAACCCAAAAAATGAATCTAGAAAGAAAAACCCATAGAAATGTTTCGAAAAAAAAAAGAAAAAAAGAAAAAAAAGGGAAGATAAACTTACTACCTCCACCAACATGTAGCTTGTTATTTCCAGCTTCCTCCAAACTTGTAGCTTCAAAGTTCTAGCACCCCAAGCCCCTTATGCTAAGCTCCAAAACCTAGAAAAAAAAGTGGTAATATTAGTCTAAGCATGGTGAAACACAAGGAACAATGAAACATAGGAACAACAAAGCACAAGGGTGTAGCAAAGTAACAAGGAGCAAAAAGGTACTTGCTACTTAGCTTAAGGTGAAACTAGTTAAAAAATGCAATGAAGCATGTAGGAGTAGCAAAGCACACAAGAATAACAAATCACAAGAGTAGTGAAGCACAAGGAGCGTAAAACTTAAGAGTAGTTAAGCTATAAAACATTAAAAAAATTAAAATGGGGCTAAATTGTAACTTGGCCCTATTATAAGATAGCAAAAAGCCTTTTCATGAAGCTCATGCTCTTTTCAACTTGCACCACCTAAAGCCTATACCTAAAATAAATCTAATTAAACCCTAAAACCTAAACCTAATTAAACACACTAAAAATTAGTGCCTAGGCTACTTTAATACCTTGAAAGGTTATCAAGAAAAATGTTTGAGATACCCTTTGAAGTTTTTAAAAAGTCAATTTTCATTTGAGTGAAAATCAACAGGTAGGTTTTCAAAAAGGTTATCACTTAAAGTGATAACCACCAATTTTCATTTTGAAAACCATATTAAAAACTTTAAATATTTTCACCAAAAAAATGTTGAAAAGAAAATTGATGCCCAAGCCATTTTAATACCTTGAAAAGATATCAAGAGGGGTGTTTGAAATACCCTTTGAAGTTTTCCAAAAGCCAATTTTTACTTGGGTGAGAATCAACGAATAGGTTCTCAAAGAGGTTACCACCTTAAAATAACCATCAATGTTCATTTTGAAAACCTTAAAAGTTCTCACTAAAAAAATGATAATTGTTGACATTAATACATACCAATGTTGAAAGGACATTTGGTTTCTAGTGTTAAATCCAAGGGTTCAACATTCGATTCTTGTGACTCAAGAACAAAAACAACATCCTTTTGTTAGAACCATCACAAGAATTGAAACCATGAAACTAGCCTTTTGTTAATTTGGAAGCAAAATTGAAACCATGAAAAAGTATTTTGGAACACAAGGTTAAGTTCTTTAAGTAGACAAATGATTTTTTTGAAAAGTTTACAAATGGACTAAACTTTATACTTGAATATGAATTTTAAATAGTTGTTCAACCCCATACCTATATACTAATTGGTTTTAATTTGTTATAAAAATTTGTACGTAAAGCATTTTGGAAAAAGACCCTTTGCATTTAGATTGCATTACAAGGAATCTTGTCCATTCCAACCCATCATTTGTGACTTGTGTCCAAATCAATCGTTTTTGTGACTATAGATGCAACTATCCTCCATGGCACCTAGTAAAAACAACTTGTAGTTGCATAAACAACTACAAAGTAATTTGTAGTTTCATATGCAATTTAGATTTGTGAGTAAATTTGTTGATTTCGATGGAATGAAGATGAAAAGTACATTCATATCATTTATTTTTAATGGTGTCCCAAAATAGATGAAAACGTAGTTATTCTTGTGACTTGGAAAATGGTTCATATGCCATTGGACACCACGTGGCATCCTTTTAACTATAATATTTGCGACTATAAATCTTATTTGCAAATGTACATGTAATTAAACGTGAAAAAAATATGAATTACCTAGGGAAATTGTTGGATTTATTAGTCTAATTTTTTCCCTTTAATTTTCTTCAATGAACTATCCATTAAATGTGTGATAAGGATTGGTGGGTTTGTGAAAATTTTAAAGGACCCTTGGAAATTCATGGTAGAAATGGACCATCTTGAAATTCCTAACATTATAAGGTTCTTCATAATTCATACATAGGAGTGAAAAATACACATTTATCATCCATTTCTTAGGGCATCCATTGATGGATGAAAACATAATTATTTTTGTAATTAGTCATGTAGAGAAATAGTTAGTAAGTAGCAAGTAGTAAAGAGGGCTAGGTAGTAGGTATTAGGTAATATGTAAGTAAGCTAATTAGTAATATGTATTTTATTGTCTTGAATGAAATAATGTATGTTTAATTAATTAATTAGGTAGGTTATGCAATTAATCTATTAAATAAGCAATAATTAAGATAGGTAGTAAGTAGTATGTATGTGCACTAAATAATAGGTTGTAGAGGTAATTAATATGTGATAAATGTTTTTAATCAATTAATTATTTGTTTAGGTAGGCAATGTAATTTATTTATTGAATAGGCTAGGTAGTAGGAGTAATTTATGATATATTTATAAACATTACATAATTCATAAAATCCTTGTAGTCCACCTTTGTTTTATTCATTGTGGACATATAAAACTCACATGTCATCTTCTATAAATTTACTTGATTAGGATCAACATGATATTCAATTGCAAGGATTACTTCAAGTTTTTTTTTGTAGTAGCAACAATTGATTGCATGAAATCTAAAACCAGTTTCATTTGGCCAAGTTTAGCCATCAATTCTTCCTTATGGCTTTTCAACTTGACAATTTCAACCTTTTTGGATAAAAGTTCCATCCCCAAAATACCCATCAATTCAACTGCTTTTGTTTTTTTCTTTTCCAACCAAGGGTTAATCTCCCCCATTGTCACAACAAGGGGGTGCCTCAAATACCTCTCATTTACTCTTTTTTTCTTCTTTCACTAAACCCACAATGCCATCTTCTTTCTTCACTTCTGATGTAATCTTACTCAATATAGTAACCTTCTTTTCAACACACTTATCCATCCAAGATGACCACTTTGACCGTTGATTTGCATTGGTTTCATGAGCAAGTCCAGCCCAACTCATCTTCTTCCCTATCACAATTTCTATAATTATCCCCTTAGCAAACTCCTCGCCAATTAATTTGTTTTTGGGGATTGTATATACAACAAGATTAATCTCTTTTATTGTATCCAATACCTTTTGGTCAAGATAATCAACAAATGAATAGCCACTCCTTCCCTTAGCTAGCCCAAATACCTCTTTCACTTCTACTTCAACAACATCTTTGGTCTTGATTCTATGTGGGTTAACGCCTTCATTAGGCAACCCATAATTCTTTTTGAACTCATGAAAATCAATTGTAGGAGGAGGTTAGTTCTTTAGCAACTTACTAATTTTGATCTCAACATCTTCAAGTGTCTTTTCTTCCATAATTTGTGTTGTGTCAGTTTCATCTTTGTTGATAGTTGGTCTTTTGATAGTTTACTCCTCCTGGTGATGCTAGAGCACCACCCCCCGCCCCCCCCCCCAATAAAAACCTAGCATTCAAATCAAACTTCATATTTATGCAAGTTTTGGGGCAATGATCTAGCTACACATTATAATTCAAGAGTTCTTAAATGATGTGACATCTAAATCTAAAAAGGTCACAAAAGTGTAAAAGGAAAGCTTCAAATATTTATAGAAATCAAATTAAATTCATCTAGCGCATTGATGTACAACCTAATTTTCTATTATGTATGAACATTGAAGGAATCAAAAGTTTGCAATCTCAAAAGTAAGATTTAAGTTTGAAATGAACTTCCATGATAATTTGACAAACAACAACGCAAATCTTGTCCATTTAAATAGCTCCTTTTTGGTTTTCTATGGACAAACTTTTTAACACAATCTCCAAAGCAACACAATTGAAGATTGTTGAAGTCTATGGAAAGCCCCGAATGTCCTTATCAAAGATGTGTTACTTTACTACACTCATCAACATCAAACAAAAAACTAAATAATCAAGCCAAAATAATTTCCAATAGCTAAATGGGTTCAAAATTAAACCTGAAAGCTTGTTTGAGCTCAATTTGTAGCAAGATGATTAATAAGCTTGATTAACTTACACATGAAAACTTTCAATAAATTTTAAACTTTGCAAAGTTGGAGGATAGAAAGTTGACAACTCACTTATAGAATTGGTGATGGTTCACATTGAGCAATGTGAATGTTAAACCTTGATGCAATTGTCACCTTACAAAAAAAGAATTTGTTTGAGCCAACTCTAGCAACACCATTGCCAAACATCAAGCATCACAAGTTTGGAATCACAGAGTTTCACCACATGTTCAAAATAGTCAATCGCTTGGAATAGTAAACTTGGGCTACAAAAAACTAACCTTAATAATTGGTGCTTTCCAACGAGCGATGAGTGTTACCCTAAATCAAGTAAAATCTAAACACTAAACTAGTAGAGATTCGCTTCCCTTTTCCAATTGTGAAAATCATATTAAAGTTGGTTTTGAAATTTCAACTATACCCCAATACTAAAAGTAGGCTGCATAGGTCCCTACACTTTAAAAATTGATTTCCCCTAAAATATTGTATAACATATAGTCCAAATACTGGACCCAAAAGTGGCCCAAAAGGGATCATCGTAATATGCTTTCACCTTAAAAGAGTCTTTTCAATAACCTTGGAACAATGATAATGTAAGTCATAATTATGAGAAAAAACCTTATAAGGTTTCAAGAAAATAAAAATATTATGAAGAGTTTGAATTAAGTGTGAAAGAGGTAGGAAATAAATCTAACCAATAAAGCAACATGCCTTAATCATTTAACTGAACTTGAAATCTTGGAATATTAAAATTTTGCAACACCATTAAATATTTCAAAAAAATAACTAAATTAATATTATCATTAGCTAGTGGGAGAGAAAGGAAAGAACTAATATCTAAGGATTATTTTCTATAATATCTACCATGAACAAGGTGTTAAATAGAATCATTAGAAGAGTATTAAACAAATTTGTGAAGAGAAAAATGAAAGAAAGACTCAGATGAGGAGGACAATGGGGAGGACATTCTTTGACTAAAAATATTCACAAAACATGGCTACAAGTGGGCACCACAATATGTCTCTCTTATCTTTAAGGAAGAATTATCACATGAGTATGACAAAAGAGCACAACAAGTGGTAGGGGGTAGGAGGACCCCCAAGTTCAAAAAAAATAAAATAAAATGGTGTTGAGGAAGATCTTAAATGTGCCACCAACATGTGTGCATCAAGAAATGTCAAAAGGTATAGTGGTTAAAGTGAAAATTAGTCACCCATTGAGGACCAAGGGATAATTAAATCTACCCCATTGAAAATAATGCTTAAGGATTTTGGGCATTTCATGAATTTGGGACCCAAGCCTTATTCCATTACCCCTTTCATTCACACCTTCATTTTTAACAAACACTTGGTTTTTTAACCTTTCTTTACACTTTGGCCTTTTATTGAGGCCCCTCTCACTTGATCCACCTTCATTTAAACAAATAGTCTCTTCACTTCAAATCATTTGCCATCCCTCTGTTTTGGTTAGGACAAATTCTAAGAACTTGTTGCTTTAAGTTTCATCCATTTGTTCCCTAGTTGCATTCTTAATTTTTTTCATCATATGCACAAATTGAAAGAATAGAAACCTAGTGGTTTTCCTTATTCCCCATTGACATTCTTAAATTTACGCATCATAGTAAAAAATAGTCATTGTATTTATTGTAATGTAATTGAAAGAAAAAAATTAATTTTTTTGAAGCTTCTTAATGTTGAAGATTGAAACATTATATCACAAAACCTTTTACATCAAAGATGTTTTGGCATGCATTCTAAGTTTGGAAATTCAAAATACTTTAGTTATTTCTTAAGAGTTATTTCATACATTTTGACATGAGATGTCCTTTCTCATATTTGATGATAAATGTGGATGTGATGATGATTGTTATAAAATTCACACCTAGGGTGTAATGTATAAGAAATAAGTAGAACTGGATGGACAATTGTGGCAACTTGTGTCATCCCAAGATTGGGTGTAGAATTCTCAATAAATAGGGTTATTCTCTAATCCATTGTTCCATATTTGTATGTTGTCAATTTGCAATGTGGCATAAGAGTTTGAATGCTTGTAAGTCATGTTTTCAAGTTGTTGACATCTTGAAAACTTGAAATTTATGGGTGCCCAATTATTTGGAAAAGTTGGCACTGTGTCTAAATTGGCTGTCTAGATCAAATGTTTTGAGGAATTGAGAAACTTGAGAGCAAACAATGTTATTTCTGAAGATGCAATTCCTCTTGCATCAAAAGGAGTTGAGGAAAATCATTTCAGAACTCAAATTTGAAGAAATTGTTCTTAAAAGAGGCCTTCTTGAGTAACATCTATTATAGCAAAAGAAAGTCAGCTCATATGACAATGCTCTTGAACATTTTTAATTCCTTGTTTCACTTAACATTTGCATGTTATTAACTGACTCATAAACCATGAAGCTTATGTTTTGGA
>Ga0116227_10012893_pt1 | contig 13399 bp, 16 predicted proteins | sample S1TSphgellanicum_FD_89693 | JGI IMG/M metagenome (GOLD analysis project Ga0116227, IMG submission 89693) | Host-associated microbial communities from peat moss isolated from Minnesota, USA - S1T2_Fb - Sphagnum magellanicum MG | ecosystem: Host-associated > Plants > Peat moss > Unclassified...
AGGGAAAAAAAACAACAACATCTGGAAGAAAAAGAAAAAGGGAGGCGGTTGCAAACCCCAAAGAGGGAAAACAAAATGGTTTTTTCTTGCCCCCCCCCCCCCCGCCCCCCCCTCCAAGTACACTTGCTCCTCCCACACCCTTGACAGACCACAAACATGCAACCCCAGTGAAAGAATGCCACAGAAAGCACATGAGAAGAAAGCTAAGCACAGAAGGGACAGGAAGAGAGAATACAATAATTCTCCATGGGTTGTCAGTCCAAATCTCTTTTCTCCATTCTTCCTCTGTTTTCTCATGCTTGGAAGAGAGAGATACCCATATTGTTCAGCTCCAACCAGAAACCTAATTTGGGTTGGTCAGATCAGCCATGCGTTTCTTGCAGGAAAGCTTGTTGAGAGCACCGCCTCCTGTCAGACCATCGCTACTCCCAAAAGAGCAAGCTCCTTCGCCTTCTTCAACTCCTTCAACTCCATACATATATACATACATACATACAACATCGTTGCAAATATCTTGTGTTGAACAACATCTTCCTTCCTGCGGATCACAACAGGAAACGCTTTTGTACTGCTGCTGATCGGCGCAGATGGCGGCTCCCTTGATATTGAAGATCATCGTATTCTCTGTGGCGAAGAAGGTCACTGTTTTCCTCATTGCTAAGGTCTCAGCAATCTTCCGCGACTTGATCTTCTTCTTCTTCTTCTTCTTCTTTATCACTTGCCCAGGAGTTCTTTGTTTTGTTTGTTGTCTTGATCTTCTTCTTCACCTTGGCAATGCCGTGTTTTCTCCCGTGCAGATGTATGGGATTCCAAGAGTATACCGACGCATGGCGGAACTCAATCGGTATCTGAACCAAAACAATCCAGCAAGGAGACAATCTGTGAGCAATGGGATGCAATTCATGTTCCGTCTACCTCGCAACATCTTGAGCACCTTCAGGCGTTGGACAGGAGGTGTTTCAGAATCTCATCTTCCTCCTCCTCCTCCTCCTCCTCACAGGTCTCCTTCATCATCATCATCATCATCATCATCATCTTCTTCTTCTTCTTCACAACAGGATCATCATCATCAGGTTCGCCAATTTCATACCGCTTCAAGGCACTCACAAGCACATATCTCTTCTCACGCTCGGAGTTTCTCAGGTCGACTACAAGAAGGATTGTTTGTTGTCAATCAGTCAATGAGGTCCCATTTACTAGGCCAAAGGAGAGAAGAGAAACCGCACACGAATCTCTTGCGGCAATGGAGCTCCTCGATGAATGCCCTTCTTCCCTTTGGTACACAAGTCTTTGGTTTCAGTGCAAATTTTGCAGGAAGGAAGGAAGAAACGTGATCGAAATCTGCAAAAAAGACATGCTCTCTTGACTGTAGTACGTTGCATGCGACGGAAGTCCCAGCGGAGGCGGGATCGTTGGCTGCAGCAGGACTTGGTTATCCTCCTCACCCTGGCATTGACCATCAACGGCATTGCAAGCAAGCTTTAAGGAAGTTGCTCCGCCCAGCATGACCTTGAATGGGAAGAAGGAGAAGGCTGATTATAAGCTGCAAATCGCCGAGGGATGGATCAGCTTTGCCGGAGGCTTCTTCTTCGGTGGATTGTCTATTTGGGGTTTATTGGGGTCATCTCCTCGACTATGAACTCGATCTGCCATATCCCGTGAAAGAGGTGGGAGCTTCTTTTCCTCTGTTGAGATTTCCTTTGTGCAACAGTAGAGAGTTGAATGACTCTGAAGTTTGTGTCTGAGCATGGATTTGTTGTTGTTCCATTTCAAAATGGACATGAATCAGCTTGTGCAACCTGCATGAAGCTTTGCAATACTAGCAGTTCATGCTCTTGTGAATCCTGTTTTCATACAACTGTGACATGCAATGTACACAGCACTGTGCATATTCTCAGATTGGATTTTACACGGATTGACATCTTATTCTCTCCAACAAGCCTCTTGTGGTGGGATTGTGGTGACACCCAATTGCAAATTTTTTGGGGCACTTATGAGGAAAGGTAGCAATTGGGAGCCTGTAGTTTTCTCATATCCTCTGTGAGTTAAAAGTCTTACAATGAATTGTGGATTGAAGAAACATGGCATGCAACTCAGCGTTTCCTTCTATGACATTCAGCACCCCAAGAGGTATGACAAACCATCATCATCAGTCCATTGCCTCACTCACATGCACGTCTTTTCCGAAGTACTTGGTAAATTGTGAAGATGTTTTCCTTTGTTGTGGGCATTGTTTGATTCAAAGTTTTCTTCAGTAAGAGGTTTGGGTTAGAGCTGAATTGTGGGACATAGCAAACTAAAAGTAGAGCTTCTTCCACTCCCATCTCTTGGTCTAAAATTCACATTCTGTGAAGGCATCAGAGGATGTAGAGCTGCAAACTGATTACCATCTTTTGATTACCAATATCAGATGATCGCTTTCTCATAAGCAAGTGACGTCTGGAGCCAGGCTGAAGTCTTGAAGCATACTTTTCGCATAAGCAAGAGATGAATTTTGCATGTGCACCATAGACACTTTTACAAAGCATTCACATTGTCAATCTCTCTCCAAAAGAAATCTCTATGGCACACACATGCAAAAGCTAACAACCCAATTGTGGTTCACAGACACAGATATCTTCAAAGCACTCTGTCTACTTTCACCACATTCCAATGATGAACTGTCTGGTTTGTAACCAATACAAACTTCCTTCTGTCAATTTATGATTGATTTTTTGTCAAAAGAGTTTATGAACAGAAATGACCACATTGATAAAAAGTCACAATCCTCTCATGGTCCACATTCATGCTGTATTGTAATTAACTTTTGTCCACCCTAATCTTCATACAGTTATGTGAACTAAACTGGACTCTAGGCTTGGCCTGAGATTCTGTGAGTGTTGAAGAATCAGACACATATGACATGCTGGATGGAAACAATATATGTGCTTTGGTTGTTGAGGGCATCAACACATTGGACTCTTACTCTGTCTATAGTTCAGAACAGGTCACGATTGTTTGACAGATTTCATGCCTAAGCATGTATTCCCTGCATTATAGCTGAAGTTTAGCAAACTAACCACATTGGATACAAAAAACTTTCAGATTGTGTGATGGGTTGAATGCCTTGTACATGATGAGTGACTTTCTAAGAGCTCAAGAACTCCCCTATTCTTGGGATACCGTGGTCGACTAACAACCAGTTCTAGCAACAGAAAGGAACCAGAATTAAAGGGAAAAGGATCACAGAATGATTCATAAGCACCCAAGAGATAGTACCTTGGAATGACAAATTCACCAGAGGACAACTACAAAGTCAGCAACCTATGTGCTCTTTAAAACTGTTAAGGCTTCCTTAGTTGCAGCAGATACCACAGCATCTGAAGCATTTGGAAGATAATAATACTTCCCTGCACAGGAAAAAAAAACGACATTTTGTAAGTCAGGAGGCAGTAGATGCCATAAATTCTTAGAGAGATCTATACCAGAAAATACAGTAGCCTGAAACAGTTCACCCTCAGAGAAAAATAATTCTATCTGCCACCTTGAGGCATGTGAAACCTGAAGCTGATCTTAAGAGTCAAACCTAGATTACTGAGTCAACATGACAACCAGCAACATGAGGAAAGTATCAACCTTGTGCAACTCGTGCAATCTCTTTTGCAAAACCTGTGGAGATAAACTTGTTTTCAGTATCAATAACCAACAAAGACATCCCTGCTTTGAAGATCTTTCCAGCAACATCCAGTATCTCATCCTGTAGCAAAGACAAATATCAACCTCCATCAGTATGCTCAGAGACAGTTTCCCTATGAGGAAATGTCACAAGGAAGGCAACCATGATCAATGTGGACAATAGTGCAAACAAAACTCATTCGTCTTTTGTCCCTGAAGATTCTGGTCATGCTTTTAGTGTTGACACGTGAAGTTGTAAATCAGCCAAAAAATCAAGCCAAACCTCAGTAAGATTGCATCTCATCACTTCACAATAATCCTCTGCTATCTGAAGGAAAAGAGTTCTACTACTTCTAGGACCTTCATCCCCATATTTCACCATGCTAATAGGAGGGGAGATAACCTTCAACTCTTTCTGGCTTGGCCTTGGGGCATCTGGTGCGATGGCATCTGCATCTCCAGTGGACTTCTTCAAGGAAACATTAGCCCTCCCATCTGTGATTGCCACAATCATGACCCGCCCAACATCTCCACTTTTCTCAGCATTCAAACCCACTCTCACTGCCTGCAAACAGAGAAACAAGACACACTGTTTTGAGCAGAGGATGTTAGCAGAGCTTAGAATTGGTGTTGTGATTTTACTTCACCTCTATTCGGACTGCTTCTTTGATATGTACATCCCAGTCACAGTGTAATCCCACTCTACCAAAGAGAATAACAATTTGTCTGCTAACATGAATGATGGGAAAAAATTGAAATCTGTTGGAAGGATAAATGTAGGAACCCCCTCCCTACCTATCCTCCCTTACTCTTTCAATGAGTGTCAAGTAACTTTCAAGAGATGGCATCGTTCCAGTTCTTTGCCTACAAGTTTGGATCAACTTTTCAGAGTGACACTCGGCAAAGATGAAAGATGAAAGAAAGCAACAGACAGAGTGACAATGGAAGAGACCGTTGTCAACCCATGTGCAAGTGGAGATCCACCCCCACAAGGCAGTCTTTCAAGGCGTTTCCTTGCCATAGCTAATGATCGTGATGGAGGTAGTAGCACCTCTGCAGCATCTCCACGAAATGGGATGATTGAGACCTGCCATTCCATTTAAAGCTTGAACAAGTCAAAGATTTTTTTTGATGCTGAAACATGAGAACTTTCTTCACACAACCAAGAGACAAGATATCAGAAAAACATGCACAATGTGGCTGGGCATAGAAACTTCAAATGACAGGACAACCACAGTGATACCGACTCCCTTTCATCATTGGGCTGGGAAGAAATAACACAGAACTCTTCTCAGACACTTCAAAGCATTGGTCATTGGGTTCAAACCCTTAGTTGAGCACAACACCAACCTGCTGGTTCAATTTTAATCAGAGAAAAGAGAGGTACCTTGTCTCTGCTGGTGTAGCTATCAGCAAGGAGCTGCAATGCAGCACCCTTTGCATTGTTCATGCGATTAAGTGCCATGCTGCCACTAGCATCTACCACAAAAATCACCTGCAGTACAAATTTATATTGTATTTAGCAAGATCAAGGAGAAACCCACAATGATCTGCATTCAACAGGCTGTTGATATCTACATGTTCTTCCTTTCCATAGTCTTCTTTGTCAAACCATTCAGATCAGCTATTGTGGGAATGGATTCCAGACTACATTAACATGCAGATGGAAAGGATCAACACTCACAACACAACTGGGTGTCTGAGGATATTGCTAGGTAGCAACTGGAACTTACATGAAGACAATGGTTGGACAAAAGTTGGTAATATTACATATGTTCTATAAGCATGAAAGCTAAATACAGATCACAGTTCCTGACTATTGGCTGCCAGGAGGTCCAAGCACAGTAGTGACCCAAGACGTACCAGGGCTCCAGCCTTTCGAGCCATCCGTTTAGCACGCATATCTCCCTGCTCCACAAACACCTTCCGCACTACTCCATTTTCAATTGCTCTTTGCCTTCGCAATTTCTGGTATGGTGCTGCAGCTCGTAATGTAGCATCAACTGCAAGTCTTCTGACTGGGCCCTGGAAATGTAGGAGGACACTGCCACTTTCATAATAATGCTTCATGTAACCAAGTCAAGATACCATGTGTTGACCACTCTCTTGTATGCGAAGGTACCATTTGCATATGACCATTAAACTGAACTGATTGGTAAATTTGAGTCTGAAATTCCCAAAACACTAGTGGTTGTTTGCACAACTCTGCATCTGAATAAAACTTTGGATCCAGAGAAGTGATCCTTACTTGAATCCACAAATTCCAAGTCATGCTTTACAAAAAGAAATAATGTCCTACAAGGATCAAGGAAAATTGGTAGAACCTTGGGTATCATTGGTTTGATGTAGCGACCTCTATCCTCAGAAAAAATTACATTCTTAGCACGACCAGCCTTGCCCCGCCTTCGATTGGCTTGCTGAGCAAAAAATAGAAGCTGGGGGTCAACCATCCCACCCTCAGCATCAAATATGAACTCCTCAGGCACTTGATCCTCTTGCTTGTCCTCCTGATCCTCATCTTCCTCTTCCTGAATGGCCCAAATAGAGCTGTTAATTGATCACCCAGCTATTATCTTCTGTCTTCCTAGCTGCAAAAGAACAACCTTAGAGCAACTGAAAGTATGTACAAGCACAGTGTGTTGTTAGATGGCAATGTATGTGTCATCCTCATACAACTGTAGGGATGACAGGCTGCCAAAATGGTAAATCCAGAAACATTCTTTAACCAAACCATACTTTGTCCTCTTCTTGCTCCTCCTCATCCTTGTCTTTCTCTTGATTTTGTGGTGGTGGAGGGGGTGGTGGTGGTGGGGTTTGCTGATCTGGAGGTGAGTCCATATAAATTGAACGTGGAATTATTACTAGTTCTACCTGCAAAAGCAAGCAAAGTGTCAAAGAAAGCTCTACAGGACATAACCTGGAGGATTCCAAGATGAATGCAGATAACTATCAGAACAGGCTCAAGCACTCTTCAATAAAACTGCCTGCTGCAGGTTAAACTTACCAATGAGAAAAGAGTGGGGAAAAAAAAGAGAAAAGGTGTGATTAAGCAGCCTCTGTAAGTAGGGCTATGAAATAACATAAGAATGTTTTGCAGCCATATGGGAACAGAACATGCAATTCCAACTTACAGCTTTTTTTAGGTCATCCACTCCAACTCGATCACGTCCTTCTAATGCAGCCAATGCCTTTGCAACCCTGACGGCAGCCAGCTCTGCTCGATGGCCCTGCTCACAATAAGGAGTTCAGCATCCACTCAGAACTCAAATATCAGGAATAACAAATTGAGTTGGATCCAAAGCTCTCTACAAATGAATTTTATTTTGAACAAAAACAGGATATCCACCTGAGATGACAGGTGAACCTTCACCACAAATGCTTATTAGCAACATCAATAACGCTACTTACATTAAGATATCTGGGAGGTCAATAGAAACTATGATCAAGAACAAACCTGGCAGCCACCTCGAATGGCCTCCATGACAAGGTACTTCATTTGCTCTCTGCTGATGCTGACATCCTTTAGCCACTCCCTGGCCAAAACAACCTGCCATAGGTTGAAGGGTCACATGAATGTGACTATAATGACACTGGATTTGCAATACAAGTGAGAACCCCTGTACTACCCATCTTCCTCCTGGTATGGTTTACATGGGTATGACAGAAACAAAGGTTTGCATAGAATGTCATCATTTCTGGATATGGCTACCATATCAGAGAATCACACAAATCACCTGTGTCTTTGCAGAGTCAGTGGCCTCTGCAGCCTCAGATAGAACCTGCCCAGCCATGTTCTGAAACTGTGTGGCAATCTCCACAGCATTCACACGATCCTCGGAGTTAAGTGGCATGTCCGCACTACAAGACACATAGTACATCTGCTTTCACATCATTTATGAACGAAGCTGATAGGACTTAGCAAACTAAGGTGACCAAGATTCATGAGCCACAGTGAGCCTGTAATTGGTGAAGACTACGGTGGGCTACACAGAAATATACCACTACTTTCTGAAAAGTCAAACACCATAACTCAATTATCAGTTTACTGTGCTTGGTTTACTGAACATAATTATCAGGAATAATCCAATACAGCTACAAAGGCAAGTACAAGGTTTAGGTTCAACGTTCATCAGTTTACTATGCTTGGTTTGAGTCAAAAATGCACCTGAGATTGATGGCAATTCGGTCAAGGAGATGTTCACGAACACTGCCTTCCTCAGGATTGTAGGTAGCAATCAGAAGGGGTCGGCAGGGATGCTTGAAACTAATCCCCTCTCTTTCAACCACATTGACACCATCTGTAAGGACATTGAGCAAGAGATTGCTTATTCCCTCATCCAGCAGGTTGAGTTCATCTACATAAAGCACCCCTCTGTGAGCTTCTGCCAGCAGCCCAGGTTGAAAGACTGTTGTCCCCGATTTCACTGATTCCTCAACATCCACAGAACCAAGCAACCGATCTTCTGTCACACCGAGAGGAATCTGTGATAAAGCACATATTGAGCAGGTTGCCATATAAATACTTCATGTGACTGGCAGAATATCAGTGGCTAGCCATCTGCTGCTAATCAAAGCCAGTCAAGAAACTTCTGAATCTTTTATAATCCCCCATAAGAAGACTATTTGACCAACGCTTATCCCCTAACTCAGAATAGTCCAAGAACAGATCTGGCATGTTATCTGACTTCCTGAATTCCCCTCTTGGTGACTGTCTAAAGAGCTGGTAAACTAGTCCCCCACCCCATTTGTACAGACCTGCAACAAAATGTGGGGTTCATGGGGGGACAGGGGGAGGTGGATTAACCTGGATAAAAGGTGCCTTGACAACTTCAACCTTGATACTCCCATCATCATTATATAGCAGGTGATTTGCTAGCCCAGCTTCCCATCTACACAATCAAATGAGAGTAATAGACCAATATCACAGGGTGGAAGGGGAACAGTATCAGCCAAGAATCTACATGATCAAACTTGACAAGCATGCATGATTGAGGAGGTTGAAATGAGAGCAGTAGAGCAAACAAAGGGTGAACAGGGAAGGGGGATCAGCCAAGAGAGCGCACTCTTCAGGCTTGGTGGGGTCAGCATTGGCCACTGAGCCCATCACCACCTCAATTGGAGGGAGAAGGGCATGCAAGCCTCGTGCCATTACAGTCTTGGCAGTCCCACGCTTCCCAGCAATAGCAATGCCACCCAAGTTCCCATCAACAGCCCCCAAAAGTAAAGCTGCCTTTATTGCATCCTGCATACAACCACGCCCCAAGTGGCACAGGTCTTTTGAGTAGTGCTACATGGCTTTCTCCTCACAAGGATTTTACATCACATGCCTGATGATGAAAGGAAATTAGTTAAATTCAAAGGGAAGGGAGAGAATCTACACACACTATTAGAGATACATGCAATTCACAATGAATTGCACTGAACTGAACCCAAGGGATTAAACAGTTTCACATCACTGAATATTTATCAACAAAGCCCAGAACAGAATTCAAATCCAGAAAACACTCACCAAAACCCTAGTACAGATACTGAGTAGCACACATAATGACAGACAAAATAGTGCAGGCACAAATCATGGTCAAGAACTCAAACAACTTCCATCTGTATTGCAACTAAACATCAAATCAGAATTCAATTTTTATGTGTAAGCAACGACCATTCATGCAACAGATATTAAGAAATTGGACAGTATTTCATCTGTGGTTCGATTGAGCTTCAAGGATCCAATTGAATTCTAGGTTGTCACATTCTGATTGCTTATTGAACTGTGGAAGCAAGGTTAACAGGATAGTATCAAATTAGGATTGGATATGTGAATGGTGATAATCCAAATGGCAGAACACTGCAGGACTCCATGACATTTTCTTTCAACGGATGTAAACCACAAGCACGCCAGAGATTGTGACTGAAGCACACATGGAATCAATAGCCACGTAGTTTTGATCACCGCACCCTTGCAAGAAGATGACAAATTAAATCGCCAAATTAGGTCGCCTGACATGGATGCCGTGTTTTGTTCCCTTCTTCTTCTTCTTCTATTACCAATGCAATGCAAGTTGAGGGAGTCTCAGAAATGGATCAAAACAAATGTGAAAGAAAGAAAGCAGTCAAACCTGACCAACGATAGCTGCCAACGGGAAATACTGGCGACCAAACAACTTCTCAGGTGAAGACGCAGATGCACCAGCTGCCCCGTTGCTTGAAGCAACCGGAGCCTCCACCGCAGTTGCTGCTGCAGCAGCGGCACGACACCGAAATCCGACCGACTTCTCAGAACCACGAACTCTACCTACTCCCCCGCAGTGAAGCTGCTGCGAATTGCCGTGGCCAGCGACAATAGCAGAAGCTACTGCTGCTTCATGGATAGAGAGACCCGAAAAGGAGCTAGCCTTGGAAAAACTCCATGCAACAGCAGGCATCCTCGAGAGCAAAGAAGACGATAGGGAGAAAAAATGGGTGCCAGGAGAAGGGGACGAAGAGGAGGAGGAAGAAGAAGAAGAAGAAGAAGAGGCAGCGGAAGCCAGCTGTGGCAACACGGCTGTAAGGCTGTGCGCCATGGCTGCAGCAGCTGTGCGCGTCGTTCCTGTTCGTGTTCTTCTTCAGAACTGAGCAAAGCGCGAGGAGCAAGCAGATTCCCATTATCCACAACACTAGAGATTGGGCGTCTTCGTGGATGATGATAAATGATCATCCACGACCAGCGGGAACTGTACATCCATATAAATAGTTTACAAGAATCCCTTCGTGGATGAAGGTTCTAGGGACATCCCGATCATCGTCCAAAACCAGCCAGAAGTGGACATCCAGCCCTTGTTGGATGAAGGTTCTAGGAATATTCCGATCATCGTCCAAAACCACCAGCCGGAAGTGGACATCCAGCCCTTCGTGGATGAAGGTTCTAGGAATATTCCGATCATCGTCCAAAACCACCAGCCGGAAGTGGACATCCAGCCCTTGTTGGATGAAGGTTCTAGGGATATTCCGATCATCGTCCAAAACTACCAGCCGGAAGTGGACATCCAGCCCTTGTTGGATGAAGGTTCTAGGGATATTCCGATCATCGTCCAAAACCACCAGCCGGAAGTGGACATCCAGCCCTTCGTGGATGAAGGTTCTAGGAATATTCTGATCATCGTCCAAAACCATCCGGAGGTGTGGACATCCATGCCTTTCTTGGATGAATGTGTCTTGCAATATTTCTGATCATCATCCAAAACCAGCAGGGAACCAATGTGTGACTGACAGCTGGAAAATCACTTTAAAAATCAATATCTCCCACATTCTGAATCCAAATATTACCAAATAAATTTCATTAAATCCAGCTCATCGAGATCTTTCCAACGATATCAAAGGCACATTCCATTTGCTCCGAACTCTTCAGCTACGATTTAATTTAATTTAATTTAATTTTCAGTGAAGAAGTCATTCAATATTCGAGAACTTCTACACTGCAATTCCAAATGCCATGAAACCAAGCCTATGCACCTCTCCTCCTCGAGACCTTTCCAATGAGACCAAGAACACAATCTGAAGCATCCAAGTTTGGTGGATCTCATAAGTACAAACAAAACAAACAAACTACAGCAAAACCCCTTTATAATCATGCCCTTGGTGACCACTTCTTTTGTGAAACTAATGAATTGTGATTTAAACTTGTGTAGTCACATTCCATATAAACCCTTACAAGATTGTGATTATAAACAAAAAAAAAAAAAAATTTTAAATCCTTACAAAATAATTTTTTTTATGCTAGTATAAAGATCGCAATTGTTTAATTTTTTTACATGGGTTATTTTCAGCTTTACTATGCATTATTAGATTTGAATAAGGTTATAAGTTTTGCCTATTTTAATCTGACAATTTACATTGAGTTTGAGCTCTTTAATTATTAGCTTGTGTTTTTTGTTAACTAAATTTTTTTAATTAAGATTTTTTTTGCTTTCTTGGTAAGTTCACATATCTTTTATTTGATTGCATTAAAAAGTTGTCGATTTTTATTTTATTTTTCTTCAATTGGATTCATTTTTTTTGTTAGTTTGCACAATTTGAACACAAAACAATACTAACATTGCCAAAAAAAAATTACAATTTACAAAACCCTAATATTGCCTTAGATTTCCCCATTATAATCACATTTATAAAAAAAAAATTACAAATATTTTGTGTTATTAACGAATGTGATAATGATTTTAAAGAATGGAGTTTCTTACTAAAATAGATGGTTACCAACAAAAATAAATAAATAAATGTGACACAAACAAAAATGTGACAAAAACATGTGTGATTATAAAAGGAGTTTATTGTACCTTCCTTCATAGATAGATTTAAAATCATTTATCTAATAATTTTATTTTTTTTCATGTGTGTCCTTTGCTTATTATAAATAAATAAAAGCATGGGGCTATGCATGATTGAATTCTTGGGAGAGGGTTGGATTTATATTTAGATACATTTTTTGCACAATCGCCATGTTATGATTCACTTCTCAAATAACCAATTTATAACATAATCATAAATTATTGAATGCCGAAAAAATGATTTTTACATAACTATTTTCAAAACCCATCACTTCATTTATAATTGATCATGGATATGTTTGATTTGATAAATTTTAATTAACTAGAACCATAGATTAAATCATTTTTTTTATAAAATTATAACATTAACCATAGGTTATCTGAAAATTTATATAATCACCCAAGATCGATTTTTATGTTTCTATTTTTTATGCCTTGAGAAGCAAGGGTGTGACCCAAGGTCTAAGGCGAGATGACATGACAACAAGGCCTTCCCCAATGTAACAATTTATGAGCTGTAGCACTTGTATGGTTGTGACGAATTGAGGTCTAAGGTAGAGAGCTCCAGGCCAACAATACCCTCGACCAGAGGGTTATTAGAGCATCCCCACCGGCGCTCAGTATGTGACTCCAGAAAGTAAAGTTTATCGGGAAAATGTCAAAATGTGCCGGTTTGTCTCAGGAAATTGGTTTTTTTCTGCACCACATTCGTGCAGGTTGCCGTGGCTGGTAAAAGGCGCAACGCAATTATGCACCTCAAAATAAAAACAGTGTAATGAATTAGACCAGACTGGCGGCTCAGTATTTCTGATTGGTCGATCATAATGATTGGTCCAGGTGGTTTGCTATTTAGTAGTCCCCGTGTATATGCAGTTCCTGTCACAATTTTGTTGGTGGGGTTGCCAAAAGAAAAAACAGCAAAACTTAGACATTTAATTTTATTATCCAGAGTGACGACACACTGAGTACTGGTCCATTTTGCAGTGGTGATTTTTAAGCCCTTTAAAAGCTTTTTTCTACTATGGATTTGGACGGTGACTATTATTCATTCGTCCAGATGTAAAGACGTAAATGGTCTTTGAGTGTTTAAAGGGGCTTTTATGAAACGTTTGTGGGTGGGGAAAGCGATCATTAAACGGTATTCTATTCTAAAATAAAGAGAGTTGTTAAATTCAAGTGTAAGAGGCCTCTTGGAGCCCTTTTTTTTATTTGGGTTTGAAATTTTATTTTTTTTCCAAAATGAGAAAATTTAGAAATAAAATGAAAACTATTTATCATAATTTTATTTTATTTTTTAGGAAATTCACCAAGTTTTGAAAAAAAAAAATAAAAAATTTTGATTTTTTTTCATTATTTTGGTTTTTAAGATATTGTTTGGTCGGTTCTCATTTTTAATAATACAAATTTTTTTTCTAATTTTGGCAACAACAAAATTTCTTTTCTTTTAG
>Ga0116227_10012894_pt1 | contig 13399 bp, 9 predicted proteins | sample S1TSphgellanicum_FD_89693 | JGI IMG/M metagenome (GOLD analysis project Ga0116227, IMG submission 89693) | Host-associated microbial communities from peat moss isolated from Minnesota, USA - S1T2_Fb - Sphagnum magellanicum MG | ecosystem: Host-associated > Plants > Peat moss > Unclassified...
CACCCCCAACTAATTACCCAATACCATTGACATTAAGACCTTTGCCAGTTTTTTCTAGTGTAATCCGAGAGGTCCTTTGAGAGTGTATTTTTTCTTCCACAATGTGCATGCGCGGTGCATTTCCAAAGAGGAAATGCCCATTACGGTGGGCGTTTCATGTGGACCCTTGCATGCAAACCCTATTCCAATATAAGGGCCCATCGCAAGATGGAGTTGAGCATGGGCCCATTTCATCCTCCCCGCCCCCCTCCACCCAAAAAATCTTCACACTAGCTTCTTGGCTATCAATTTGTGGCATAATTGAGATGAGGTTTGTGGTGCTATGGACCCACTCTATTAAGCGTTACAATGTCATGTGTGCTTTCTAGTGCGTTGTTGTAACTCTTTGTCTTCACCTATTTGTCTTGAGGATTTGAAATGAATTGAGCCTCAAGGTGTGTATGTATGTATGTACGTATGTATGTATGTTCTTTGATTGAGAGAGAAAGCTTGGGCTGCCATTGTGTCTTGGGATTCCTCCTTGCTTGCTTGCGTGTTGCTCAAAACAAATTGTGCACTATTGCTCTAGTGGAGTTGTCAATGTGCACCAACAAATTCACAACATAAAACTCTAGACCTACTTGTATTTGCCAAACCAACCGTCAACCACCTTCTTGAAGGTAGACTCAATTTTGGAAAACATTGGCATCAATTCTTTCTTTCTTTCTTTCTTTTCTTCCTTCCTTGCCCTCTCTCCTCATGATGGACTTGTAAATTGATTGCCCTTGCTTTGTTGCCACCCTCTTCGTCTTTTGCACCTTATTGGATTGCATTGCTTGTTGGTCAAAGCTTTCTTTCGACAATATTTCCACCATTACCTAGTAGTATGGATCACACTACTTTTGTGTTGTTGTATTGCCATTGTAATCTTGCTCTCTCACCTACAATTTTTTTTCATGTTTGTACATCATGATGATGGCACGAAAATAAATTGATGGTGCAATATGTGATGGGTGAAATTTATGACTTCCATTTATTCACCGACTTCTTAAGAATTTTACAAGGGGGATTGGTGGGGGGGGGAACACATTGCTTGTTGGAAAATAGGGTTGGCAATGTGGGGCCTTTTTCCAAGCAACAATCGATTAATCATTGGCAATTTGGAAATACACACATTATATATCGTGTATAATGTGTATAATTTGCTTTCAAGGGAAATGGCTATTGTTGTTTTTTATATTAATGACTTTAGGTTTTGCCAACCAAGTGCGACTAAATTCATCCTTTTCAAAGGCTACCACTTTCTTTTCAAAGGTGGGACACCTTTTACCTATCATAATGTGGGGGCATTATGATAGTCCAATTTTTCTCCATTGAAAAATATTGCTAGCCTTTAATTTTCCATCAATTGTTTAACCATTGGTTCAATTAATGACATATCTAGTTACAACTAGGGTTACTTATTGTAAATAAGTAACATGACTTTGTGAAGGCTTGTCAAAAGTAACAACAATTAGACTATTGTCACATGATCTTGTGATTGCCATATTGATTGATTAAACATAATGCCAATTTTATTATTAAAAAAAAGACCTAGACTTATGAACAAAAACTTCATCAAGTAAATACTTCTTCACATTATTAGCTTATGCCAAATTAAATGATTAGTTACCTAATTGGATATGTTTTGGCAAAATTGACAAATGTGGCATCTTATTAATTATAAATACAAAGCCATCCCATGGGCTCTACTATAATTAGTTCCTTCCACCATTGTTATGATTTTAGGGTTTTTTTTTAGGTTTAGATGAATGGCCACAACACCCACTTTCTTTTTCTTTCTTTTTTTTTCTAAAAAGCCTACAGCCTAAACCTAAACTCCCACCTCATATCCATATGTGGGTAGGGATTTGATATCCTATCTGGATATCAAATTTTCAAAAAGAAAAAAATAGCTCCTCTATATATTGTATGACCGGATCTCATAATTTTGAAATCCAAGGGATTTTCTAGATATCCACCCAACATTGGTTTAGGATTTATCACATATTGCTGCATTATTTTTTCATTAATTTTTCTTTTGAGAAAAAAAATAAAATGGTGTTGCACTATTGAAATTTGGACCTATGCATGGAGGATCAACCAAATGGTTGAAATCAATGGAATTTATTCAAGATTAAAAATTCTTAATTTAATTTCTTTAGGCTTGTATTCTTAATATTATTATTAGAGAAACTTGCAAACTCACATTGTATTAGTTGCTTTTTTGGAACATGATTTAAATGCTAAGGAATCCAAGCATAATCATTTAAAATTAATTTGACACATTTTTTAATGCTTTGCAAATGGTTGATAACAATTTCAATCATATGAAGTCTTGTTCTCTAATAAGAAGAAAATTTTAAATAATAATAATAGGGTGATAAGAAACAAGTTGGACAATTATTTAATACCCTTTAAAAATGGTCGTTTGACATATGTAAATCCCAAACTTTACACTAAGTGTCTCTTGGAGTGACAAAATAACCAAGTGTACAATGTGGAAATGCAACTAACTATGAAATTGTGATGTTTTTAACATAGATGAAATTGTGATAATGTGATTAAGAAAAAAATTCATTTGCATGGTTGCACCCACTTGTTAAACTAATGTTAAATCCAAATGGGGTGGCCATTATTTTTGGGTTGGAGGAAAATGGCAATGGCCAAATAATTTATGAGGGAGATATTGTGGTGCCCAAATGGTACTTGTCATGCGGGGTGTTAAACCAACTTGTATCAATTTAGATTATTAGCCAAATAATAATGAATGGCTCTTTTGACCTAGGAGGTGGTTGCCTCTTATTGAATGTGGTCACTTTTAAACCATTATATCAAAGGCAACATGCTTGTTAACCATTCACTATAATTCAACTTGAGTGCATATCATGTGATTTTGTGAGTTCTATTCTCAAGGGGTTTGGTGATAATAGGTACATTTTAAATGAAATAGTAATATATTAGACCTACATTAGCAAGAAGACATCAGTCCCCACCAGTCTTCTTTTTCTTTTTTCTTTTCCCCAAAATTTTTATTAAAAAACAAGATTAATCAAATCTACACTAGTAAACAAGGTTTTCCAAAATTTACCTAAATTTTAATCCAAAATTTGTCCATCATTGGCCCCAACCCTTTGGTCCAATGTTACACAATGTTGGGTTCATGTTGATTCTTATGTATAAATTGTTATATATATATATACATGTAACATTTAAAATGACCACAAGTTGAATATCATAAAGCAATAATGGGTATCATTAATTTCTTCTTGTGCACTCATGAGTTTATTTTGGATGGTGGCCTTGCACACTCATGTGCTAGGTGATGAAAGTATTCCCCCCCCCCACATACCTCATTCCCTATTGCTTACATTACATCTACTCTCCAAACATTTCACCAAACATCCTTTCTCCAAGCAATAAAAGTACACAACATTTCAAATGCAAACAAACTTCTCCTCGCCCATTCAATCTCTCCAACTAGGCTAGGGTTTTATTTCTTGTACGAGTTAGCCACCTACACTTCACCTTATATTTTGTGCTCAAGATGTTGTGGTACTACAAAAGTTGTAGTCCTTTGTCAAGTCACCCTAAATATTGTTCAAAGTGTGTACCTCATGTTTCTCATTGCTTTGCACTTCTTTTGTTTTTATACTATTGTAAATGGCATGTTGTACATAGATAGATGTCCAAACATGTTTGCCAAGACTTGACTTGAGGTGGTGAACTTATATATGTTCCAGTTCAAATATTTGATTTGATGATGAGTTTCATTAAAAGCTTCGGCTGAAAAACAAATTATATATATATATATATATATATATATATGGGGGGATTTTAAATTACCTCTTTGGGTGGGATCTAAAATATTGGAATTTGGTGGAAAATTTCCCAAAATATGCTTGTGTAAGGTTCCTCTAAATTTAAAGGAAAAGTTAGGTTAAGTTGTTACATATAGGGGAAGGTTTCCCATTGAGGATGTTATTTTACGGTTCTAACATCCCTATAAATTATATACAAGGGGCATTATGGTTGTAACTACCCTATACCCCAAGGGGTAGTCAAGTTACATCATATAAGGTGTAGGTAGGTTACAACCAGCACCATAGGTTATTCCTCATTTATTATGCTTGTTAATACCCTACACAAAATTACCCCCCTACAATTGCCCTAATTAACATAGCCAAAACAGTAAAAAATTAATCCATCAAATACCACAGTACATGGGCGGCTTCAGAATAAATTAAATTATTTTTTTATTTTACTGAATTTTTGAAAAATCGTCATTCGTCCATGTCAAAAATTTCAAAATTTCAAGATTTCAGGGCAACGAGAATTCAAACCCTGGCCTACTATAAGGCAAATGCATAAGTTGTGAACCAGCTGACTATAATGACAACATGGACAATTATCATAATGATTCTAAATTTGATAAATATAATCCTTACCTGCTGAAAATTCCAGAATTAAAAAGCCATATACCAAAGTTCAAAATTTTAAAATTATGGGTTTTTCAGTAGCTAAAATTCTTGAAATTAAAAAAAAAACCCTTAATTTTGGCTATTGAAATGAAGTTATTCCCATTTCATATGCTAATGCTTCGTAACATTTCAACACTTGTGCTCACACTCTCTTTTCACATGCTTGTTGTTTGGAACATTAAACTTCACCAAGGCAATCACATCACTTGCTTGAGGTTCTTCCTTATAAGCATTGTCATGGACATATGTGACTACTCTCTTATTTTGTGTTGCACTTTTGAATGTTGCTACTACTACACTTATTTGTCCTTTTTTATAATAACATTCCATATGAATCCAATACCTCCTTCCGACTTTGCTATCGGTCACTCATGAGTATTTAAACAAAGAGGTTTTGTGTGTACTTCACACCAACTATTGTCAAATAATGACCTTCGAAGATGAATCGCCAAAGAGACTTGCAACAAATCCTTTCAACTTGATTGAGTGTGAGAGGTGTTCATCCTTAGGTACATCTTATCTATCTCTAGCTCTTTCAACAATTCAAGAGCTAATTGGATTCAAATATTTTCTTTCTTTTTCTTTCCTTGTATATAGATGAAGGTTTCATGGATTATGACCTTAATTTTGGGAAATGTCATTGAGATTTAATTTTTTCAAGGTAATCTACAAAGCACATTTTAGGGATCATAGTGCTTTTCGTAGGAGTTTAGGTTATAGTAACTTTGTGAGACCATAATGAATCCATGATTTATTTTGTTTCAAAATTAACCTTTTTGTTTTTGTAATTAAGGTGATTTAAGAGTGCATGTGAAACATGTCATTTCTTCCTAATCATCTTGAAGCATTCACACCTTCATCTTAGTCATGGAATTTTAATGAAAGTGCTCCACGTTTGCAAAATTTCACTAAATTGTCAAATCAAAAGTTTGTTGCCTATTTTTTACAAACCTAAAGGTGATTCCTTAATTGATCACAATCCATCCATGGTTGATTCAAATGGGCAAGGCCAAAATTCTCATTTTTTACCTAAAGTTACATATGATATTAACAAATAGCAATTCTATAATATAATGATATTAACCACTTATCATTTGGATGAAGTGATGTATGACTTAAACAAAATTCAATTGTCTAAAAATTGGATGTTAAAGTGATTGTTGATGATAAGGCTATATGAGTGCATGTACAAGGGAATGACTCTTGACCATTAGACAAGGGCATGTTAGTGATAAATTTTACTTATTAGCCAACTAAATGTAGTTGATTAGCAAATGGGTGATGGATCCTTTTAGTTTGCATGGCAATAGATTCAAACCATAATAGTCCATTGTGGCTATCATTGTTTGTTACCAACCAATTTTCAAGTTGATATTTTTTAATATTCACCACTTTGATTTTACTATATTGTTTTAGTTAGGAATGAATTTGTGTAGTGATAAATGGTTTATTTTAAGCCATACATAAAACAATATCACAACATGCAAATATGTAATTTAAATGACTACTTATTTTGAAAGACCTAAATTCACTATTTCAAGCAACACGAAAAAGCCTCAAAAGGTTGAAGCATTTGTCGTATTTGTGGCTTGCATTGACATATGGTGAAACATCAATTAAAATATATAATGGGTAAAAATGGTCTAAGAGTAGGTTTACATAGAAACCCAAATGTGTGGATGAAAGGAATCCTAGCACGTAGCCTAAATGTTTATCCCAATCCCCTCCAAAATAGTTTCATTTGGGTCCCTTGCATTTAAGCAAGCCAAAAACCCCTTGGTGAACCTATCTTGAGTTGGATGAACACAATTAAACTTTGTATCTACCTAGATTGCCTGGATTAGACCTTAAAAGGTTAGTCTACCATAGATTTGAATTTATATAATTTTGAAAAAAAACCTTCTAAGTTTATATTATAGTTTTTAACCATGGTAGTAATCCATAAGCATGTTCCTTGGTCCATTAGAATGTGATTACACTTTTTAGAATCTTGGGGAGGGGGTTGGGGTGGGGGGAGGTTGTTCAATGTGATGTCCCACTAGACTTTCAATGCTTTTGCAAAATTTAATAGATGGTTATCATTGCTTTCACATAGAATATAGGTTTACATTTTTGCATAATGAACTACCCAATCTTGATTCAACTAACCCATGTTGGTACACATTTTTGATTTCATTGTTGGGACACAAATCAATGTACATAGAATTGTGAAAAAGGGAATATCATTATACTTTGTGGAAATATATTGATAACATATGTGAATGCAAATGAACTTGTTAATTCTTGATTCATGGGAGGAGGTAGAATTTTAGGTTATGGAACTCCAATGTGTGGCCTTGGAAGTTGTAGAAAAGCAACTAAACTAAATGATATGGATGACAAAATGGGTGCAAGATTACATTGGCAAACATGGGCTTGAAGTGTTATATTTGATCTTGGAATTTTATTTGCATTTCACTTATTATGCAAGATAACTTCAAGCAAATTTGCATCATGTTCGAGAATTTTGCATGAAGGAAGAAGATGTTGAAGAAGATTTGATTCGGCATGAATAATCAAACATTGAGTAGACTGACAACAAATTTAAATGGGGACTCTGCACAAAGTTAAATTACACATTGTTAAGAACTTGATAAAATAATGGCTTTGAAGATATGATGTGAAAATGATGTAGCTAATCAAATATTGGAAATATGTTAATGTAATATTTTGTTATTGTAGTTGTCTTGGAAATTTCATAAATATAGGATGTGTTTGGTTTTGAAAATGAATTAAATCTAGTTCACCACAATAGGATAAAAATGTCAACACTTGGCGAAGCCTTTAACTATTTTGGTGCACAACTTCTAGAAATAAACTACCAACTCCATCAAAACAATTAGGTGCCAGTATGCCATGCTCACTTGTTCATAAATAGGAGGACATGCATGTAGCTATTGTTCAATTTTTCAAAACAAATTCCAATTCTCTTTGGCATCCTCCTTTTTCATAAATTTTTTTTGGACATCTTGTAAATTCACTTCAATTTTTAATCTTGTGTAGCAAATGAAATGCAAATGCATTTTTAAGATCAAACAAAACACTTCAAGCCTATGTTTGCCAATGTATCTTGTACCCATTTTGTTGTCCATATCATTTGGTTTAGTTGCCCTCTCATAATCTCCAAGGCCATACATTGGAGTTTCATAAAATTATGACAACTATTTTCATTGTAACTTCTATTATTCCAACTGCAATTTTCATATTACTTATGATTACTATTCCAATTACAACTATTATTCCGATTACAATTATTATATTAATTATGGCCACCATTTTAATTACAACTATGCAATAAAAACGTCATGCAAGTTGTTTTGGTGCTATAGTCTCAAATCAAAATTATGCATCCATGTGAATTCACTAGTAGCACAAGTAGAAATGGATCATATACATTAATTTCATGGAACAAAATCAAAACATAACTAGGCGTTATGCACTTTCTTTTATCTACTTAAAAAAAGTGGAATAGGGTTATGGTCATAAAGTGGAGAAGTATCAAGCAAATGAATTGATGAAAATGTTTTCATGGTAATTGTGCATATGCCAAATAGGATTTTGATTCAAAGACCTTGCATTAGGTCATGTCAATTCACATGGTATGTTGTTGACAACTTGAGTGAAATCATCTTTAATGAATTAAAATATTTATCTTAGGAAAAACTAAAGGTTTTTTCAATTTGATGATGCCAAAGGAAACAAAAATTTAAAAGATTAAAAGCTAGGGGTCATAACCTTACAAGAGGTGGCATTGTAGCAACATGGAGTGTATGTGACTAACCACAACACTTAAAACCCAACACTTTATACATAATGAGTTTAATAGGACTTGAAAGCATTTTCAAGCTAGAGTGGACCAATTTTGTCTACATTTTGGAGTCCCTAAAACTAGTTTTCATAGTGTATTTCTTACAGGCCAAAAGTTTAAACTTGTGATTTTATAAAAAGTAGTCATCTTTTCCAAAAAAATAATGACACATGATTATTTATTTTAGGCTAAGTTACAATCTTTGTGAAAAAAAAATCTTAATTCCACAAAATCGTGATATGGGGGACTTTGCCTTTTTTCATTGATTTTTGTTATCATGAAAAGTCCACCAAATTTTCATATGGTGTTGAAATGGTTTAAAGGACCTCATTTTGAATTGCAAACCAAGGTTCAATTTTTGAAGAGTCCATCTAGGTTATTTCATTACAAACCTTAATCATAGTGAGTCCATTTCCAACTTCTATAAGGACTGTGACAATGTAATTGGTTTTCAATTAAAAGTCCCCCATTTGATGTAAAATTTTTGGTTTTAAATGATTCCATTTCTATATCACAATAAATTATATAATAATCATATAATTAAGTCCATTTTTAATTAAAGTAATTATTTTCTTGACATGAAACACATTGTAATATGTAAAGGTACAAAAAAAAATGACATTGTGATGTCAAAAAATGGACACTCTAGCTTGCAAACACCCTTGAATCATATTATGTCTTTTAAGGGTTAACTTGTGCAATAATGAAATTATAGTGGTATAATGCTACACATGTCACATATGACATTAATAACTAATCAAATTATGTAATATGGCGGACCTATTTTAAGGGATCAATTTTTTATACATAGTTTGAATCACCAAAATATGAAATATAATATCGTGGTTCAAAAATTGGATAAGCCCAAGGTTGAGCATGTGAAAATTAGTTTGCAAGAATCATAATTTGGACTATAATTTACATGCACAATGTTGTTTCATGATCAATGATCACAATGTAAAGGTGAGCAAGTCATTATAGGTTTGTATGTTTAAATAAAGAATTTGCTAAAAGAGACCAATTAGACCCTGAATGACAAACTTATCAAAAATTGCCATACACTTTGTTGAACCTATTTTTTCCATTTAAAGGTTGTTATTGGATTTTTAAAATGGCTATTGTTGATTACTTATGTTTATTGAAGGTTTGATGTGATTAAACGTATTATATTTTGATGAAATTATTCATAAAATTTTTGTTTAGTATCACCAACAATATTTTAGCAATGGAGATTTTGATAACTATAATAGGGTACATTCACAACCTTAAGAACCACCTAAAGGGGTGGGCATTCATCAACATCACAATTTTTATATCTTTTAGGAAATACAATAACTTGGATTTTTATTTATTTTTGGAACAAGCTCCATTATTTGCAAATTTTCAATGCTCAAAAATTGATGTAAATTGATCATGTTTCAAAAATGATAAAACACTCCAAACTCTAAGGTGGATAGTCATTTTTTTGGTCAATTTTTTTTTTCCTTATCAATTGTGAAGCATTCCTTCTCAAAATTCAAAAAATCCTAGTACTAATTATTGAAAGAAAAAAAGGAGTTGAAATTGATGCAATTCATTTTTACAACACATTTGAACACCTTTGTTTCAAATGTGCTTTTAGCCTTGAAAATCATGAATATATGTTTTGAACAAAAGTTACTCATTTTTATATGATAAAAAGATGAATGCACAATATTTACATGGCATATGATCAAGTTGTAAGCAAAAAAATATTCAAATCTAAAACACATTTATAAACTGTGTGTGAAAAATGGAAAATTTGAATTAATAGACCAACACATGAATTCCACATTTCACATGTAATCCTTGGAAAAGGACTTTTATTTTGGTGTCCTTGGCTCCTAAGATTGTGAATACACCCAATAACAAAAGTAATGTGATAACCCACCATCATTCTCCCATGGTTTTCATGCAAGCATAAAAATTCAAATAATGATATATTAGTGAAAAGGTGAACCTTCCAATCCCAAAAGGGGTGATTGAGGTTCAATGGTCCATATGTATAATTCAAAAAAATGTTATTAAAATTTTATTATTCCAATATACTTTTAGAAAACAATATGAAAAGGTACATGTTAAAAGTACATCATCAACATGTGCATTTTCATGTCCATGTTATATAATAAAGTCAAAATTGAAATTGATGCAAATAATGATGACCTATTGGAAACCATATAGGAATGAATATACACAAGGGAAACAAAAAGGTGGGACAAGGAGGTGATATTATTAAATCGATAAACCTCCATCTCCTTTATCATTATTTAAAACTATTATTCACATTTTCAAAATGAAGCTTAAATTAAAAACTAAAAATAATTTAAACCATTGGAATACATTCCATAAATCTAGAGCTTTTTTTCCCCACCAACAGGGTTATGGTATTTATCATTTGTTATATTATTATTCTTAAGGCGTGTAATTACTAGGCTAAGTAATTCATATTGCATGATGCACACATTATGTGTAAACTTTGTGAATCAAATAGGGGAATTTGGCAACTATTTTCTTGATGAATTAAATTAGTGGAATTAGTTGAAATTAATGGCATTAGTTGGTTATAAAGCAAAATTTTCAAAATAGGGATGAGAGATCAAACTAGATTGATTTTAAACTAGGGCTTCACAATAAAAGGTGACAAATGGAGTTGTGATCTTGGCTTAACTATTGTAATTTTGGAGTACCCAATGGCAAAAGCCTCATGTCTTGTAAGAAGGAAAGGAAAGAAGGGGTGTGGTGTGGTGTGGTGTGGTGTGGTGATAACACTAAATGCTGGAAGGAAGTCTGCACTTATGGATCCATTATTAGGCTCATTATTGCCTGCCTTATACTACACTAAAGCCCTTGATGGCTGGGCTACCTGCCAATAATCCCTGACTTGACCTTCCCATCATAACTTTTGGGCAGTTGAACTGCTTGCTTTTGTGTGATACTCACTCTTCATGTTGGGCTCATGTTGCAAACATGGAGGAGGTAGTAGGTAGGTAGGTAGGTAGGTGGTAGGTACCTACCTATTTTCCCATGCCACCCAACTAGTACCTAGTAGCCCTGCCTGATTTCTTGGGGGAGGGGGGGAAGGAAGGAAATTAAGGAGAATGAAAAACATGTTGTTGTTCAATCTTTTGGAGACAAAGAAGGAATCCCACCCAAGCCTGGAGGAGTCTGAACACACACACACACATACACACACACACATTCATTTTGGGTTGTTGTTGTTTTGATTGAGACAAAAATGGTGTTCATTATTACAATTCACCATCACCATTTCCTCACATTTTCATTCATATAAAATTCCAAAAAACCCAATTTTTGGCTTCACAGGAATCTAGGGTTAAAAGGAATCTCACTTTCTCATTTTTGGCTTAATAATCAGGCATCTATCTAGGGTTAAAGAATTTTCATTTTCTCAAAAAAATTGGTTTATCAGGCATTTAGGGTTAAAGAGTTTTCATTTTTTCATTTTCTTATTTTTGGCTTAATAATAAGGCATCTATCTAGGGTTAAAGAATTTTCATTTTCTCAAAAAAAAATTGGTTTATCAGGCATTTAGGGTTTAAAAGTTTTCATTTTTCATTTTCTCAAATTTGGTTTATCAAGCATTTTTAGGGTTAAACAATTTTCATTTTCTCAATTTTGGCTTATCAGGCATTTAGGGTTAAAGAAGTCTCATTTTTTAGTCACTTGGGGCTACTATTTGTGTTCCAAATTCTCTTTAAAAAAAGAAAAAGAAAAAGCCTTATTTCCTCATTTTTGGCTAATCACAGGTTTAGGGTTTAAGAAGTCTCAATTTCTTTGTTTGTCACTTTTATTGAGGCCCCGAGATCCTGTACTATGAGGAAACTGGAGAATTCTGTCACTCGGAATTTTGGGGAGTTGAGAGAGTAGAATTTTGTTTGGGGAGGATAGTCGTGGTGGTGGTACATAGAACGGATACCCTAGTACCTTGGCCATTTCAACACATAAATGTCCATCGAATAATTAATTAATTTTGAAAAAATCATTTCAACAAATGGAATTTTCCTAAATATTTACTATTATTCTTCACAATATTTTTTCATTAGGAAAGAAATAAAATTTGAAAAATTTTCAACATTTTTGAAAATAATATAATTAGTGTCAAATTGGCTAAGGTACTAGGGTAATTGGGTTACCTGAGATCGGAATGGGTTTTGTGGAGGCTTGCTGCTCTGATGTTTCAGCAGCTGAACAAACACAAATTTTTAACAACTTGTGATGTACGAGCTTAGTGGTGATCACCTGTAAAATGATTTAGCCAAATTTGGTAATAAGAATAAAGATGATTTAGCCAAATTCAGTTATAAGAAAATAGTTTTAGCTTCATTCAAATTTGTTTGACTACCTACTTGAACTTGATGTAGAATATGACAATTTTTTTAATTTGAAAATTGGGAATTATAAACAAAAAGAAAACACAAATATTTTTTATTTTTTCATTTTTTTTGCCAAATGGGTCTTTTGTTTCCCCACTTCTTTTGGTAATTAGACAATTTTTCCATTTATTAAAAATTTATGGAAACTCTTAGTGCACCGTATACACTTCCAAAATATGATCAATAAATTTGGTTGAGAATACTATACCAGGTACATAATTGGCCACAACTATTGGTTTTCGGAGTACCAAAAGATTTAAATTAATTTTGCATTAAAAATAAAACAACTAATCAAATAAGTAAGTTCGTGTCTCTAGAGTTCAAATCACTTGCTAGCGAGTTTTTCGAAACTTTCAAATAAGTGAAGGGCAAAAATTATCATGCCATTTAGTTTAGGAAAAACAATTAACTAGGCCCTAATTGTGTAAACCTCAAATATGTATAAAAACAAAATTGCCAACCCTAACATGTTTACCAAATTATTAAAAAATTAGGGTTCACAAAAATTGCCAACCCCAATAATATGTTTACAAACAAAAAAATTAAGGTTTACAAAAACCCCACCAATCCTAATTATGTTTACCAAAAAAATTAGGGTTTACAAAAACCCCGCCAACCCTAATTATGTTTACACAAAAAAA
>Ga0116227_10012895_pt1 | contig 13399 bp, 7 predicted proteins | sample S1TSphgellanicum_FD_89693 | JGI IMG/M metagenome (GOLD analysis project Ga0116227, IMG submission 89693) | Host-associated microbial communities from peat moss isolated from Minnesota, USA - S1T2_Fb - Sphagnum magellanicum MG | ecosystem: Host-associated > Plants > Peat moss > Unclassified...
GGGTGGGGGGGGTGGGGGTGTTTGGTGGGGTGATTTTTCTAAATATTCTTTTTCCTTTTTTTCTTTTCTTTAATTTTCCCCTTTTCAGCTTGTTTGCTTTTTGGGGGGGAATTATAAAACTTGAAAAAAAAGGATAAATCAAAATTTAAAATCTTTAACAACCAAAACAAGGTTCATGGTTTTTTTTAAAATTTCATATACCCTCTTTTCTTAACAAAATGGGCTTCACATTGCTATCCATTACTAAGGACGATTAAATGACCAAATTTTTTTTTTAAAATTAAAAGGGGTAGTCATTAATGAAACCATTTTTATTAATTTGTTATAATCTAACTAAATCAAATTTAAGGTTTAGTTAAGGTATAATTATTATAGATAAAAAGTATTCACGAATTTATTGCATATAGATTATATTGCCATGTCGATGTAAAATTCACATTTCTTTTACTATTTTGTTACCACATTAATATGAAATTTTGATTTGTGAACCCATGATCATTCATCAATCCTCAAAACATAAAAATTGCACAATCTTTTGATCTATACCAAATAATCAAAATATAAAATTAAAAACAAAATGTATTAAGATACGTGTGTTTCATTGATATGCAATTAGTTCACAAGTCCATATAATATTGTAAGAACTTGCAATATAATTATTAATCACATTAGTAATATGTATTACATTTTTAGTTTATATTTGGAATAGTAGATTTTAATGCCCAACATTTTCAAACTTAAAAGAAAATTTTTTAGAATAAAAAATCTTTAAATATGGCATAATAAGCTAAATTGATATAACAATTTGAAAATCAAAAACTAACACACATGCATACAATATTATTCAAAATGTCAATTTATCAACTCAACCTAAATACAAAAGTGTATCCTTATATTTTATGTTTTTTGTGTATAAAATCAAATCATATACATTGTTCACATTCATTTAGAATTAACAATTATACAAAAATTTGTATTGTGATGGAAAATTATGTGAAATCAAAAATTATATATTAAAGATTATATAAAACTTTATAAATGATAAAAATAGAGATGAAATGTTGCAAGACAAAAAAGACACAAAGTAGATAAAGTGGATATAAGTATCAATAAATAGGAGAAAATGTCAAGATAGTGATATTTATACAATGAATGTTGTAAGACAAAAAATATGAAGCACCTAAATTGAATGTACATATTAATAGATAAGTAAAAAAATCAACATAATGTTGAATGTTATAAAATGAAAAAAAAAATGAAAAACATGAAGTGGATATAAATATTAATAGACATGCAAAACACTATTGACACAATTATATTGATATACAAGTAGTAAATACAAGTTTGAGTGAAAGAGTCAAAATAAATAGGACAACAATATTTGTATGCATATTAACTTGTTATACCAATATTGTATTAAGCAACACTATATGTCAACATATACACAGTAAGCTTTGTGTAGAACCCTTAACATGTAATTGAAAATTTAGGTGTATAATCATTTTATGATTTTGTTGTAGTCCATTTTATTGGCAATACACAACCCACCAATAGAAGTAATCAAAAGTTGTAAATTTTATACATATGTAAATATGTAGTAATTAACCTTATGGTTTACATGGTTGAAATCTATTCACACATAATATAAATGTATGAGAATTAATACATACAATTTGAACATGTTGCCAAATAACAACATACCAAATCTTATAATGAAATGAATATTAAAATCAACAAATATAATACTAGCAATTGCAAAATAAATCGAATCGACAATTAAATATCAAACAAATCATGAAAACATCTAGTTTAATATATTATGATGGAATAAACATACATCAACATGAACACATGGAAAACATATTATACAATATAAATAATCATCAATATTTATCCATTAATTGTCAATCTAAAGTTATCAATTGATACAACAACCCAACCTTATATATATTATTGTGCATGTTTCCTAGCTTGTTCCCTTTTGGAATCAATGTTTTGAAATTACAAATCAATCAAAATATCATTAAGAATGCGGATAAGACACCTCATGAATTTAAACAGAGCATCATTTATTCCTTTTTCTCAATATAATTCAACGAAGACAAATATGTTTCAAATATAAATTAGTCTTGTCCAATTCATCAAACATGAATGATTTTTTTTATAACAAATTATAATAAATAAAATTTGATGAAAATTTTAAAACTTGAAAAACATAAAAGGAAACACAAATGTAAATAGTTTGTTATCCCATATTAAGATATCTAACAAATATGTCATGGCTTTTGAAAGTATTCATGGAATAGTAAAAGATCAATTATTGAATATGATAAATTTCATGGGAACTTTGAGTTTTTTTTTCATTTTAAATCTTGCAATTGTCCTTTAACCTTTAATTATTATCACAATCATGAAGGATAAAACATCAATCTTGATTTACATTATGACAATAACATATTAAATAAAAATGAATGATGTAAACAAGCAACCATAAATCGCAAAGTTTAAGCAATTTTCATTCCCATTCTTATTATTGATGTTTTCAAATACATGCACTACAAATAAAAGACTTTTTAAATTATTAATGAAAATACATGTGTGTTTGGTCAAATTAAAGCTTATTATGGATGTAATGAAATTGAGGAAAATGGTAGCTTGCATATCCATATAGTATTGTGGCTCAATGATTTCCCAAATCCCAACACATTGATTCAAAAATATACATGATGATCAAGGCTTTTGATGTTTTTCCAATACTAGCTTCAATGTTCCATCATCACTAGAATTATGAAAAGGCACATGTGAATTTGTAATTTCATATCCATGTAATTGGATTGGTGAAAAGAATTATCAATTACATAAATAGATAGACATAATATATATAGATGTGGCTAAAATAAATATCCAATATACATTGATGGAAGGTCACAAGACATCATTAAATAAGCAACTCACCACGTGGTGTTATTAAGGTGAAAGAAAATTAAATTGAATGTTAAAAACAACAAATCAAAGTGCCTTTTGAAAGTTCATTTCTAGTATATTTGAAATTGATTAAGAAATAAAAAATTTAATGTCAATATGCACTTTGTGCAATATCTTAAGTGCTATATATTTGATGTCATGGAACACAAAAGTTGGAACCATCCTTCACTCACTAATGAACTTTTGATGTCCTAAACTTCCATCATGAAATATCCCAAAGTTTCACATGTATTGAAGAAACATATTGTGAAATAAAAATTCATATCCATGGTTTTGTGTGTGAAAGAGAGAAAAAAAAATGTAGTATGTAAAGTTCAAAGGAGTATACAAAGCTTCAAAAACAAAGAAAGAAGGGCATAAAAAGAAATGATAGGAATGGGAAAGGATATGGGGATCAAGTATGCAAGATCATAAGATGTCTTGCATTTGATCAATTGTGCCTTAGAGCTACTGGCTAGTCTAGCTCCAGAGAGCGAGCAAAAGTTGTTGGAGCTTGTGAAGAAGGCCAAGTGTGATGCTGACAAATACCATCCTCCTACGCCAATCATTATGAAGAAACCATCACGTAAGTATTATTGTTTTTCTCTTTTGACTTTTTCATTGTTATTTCCAAAGTTTTTTGTGTTTTTTGGGCCTTTTGTGGAGAGAAGATTGTCTAGTACAAAGCTTTTAGGTTCAAGATAAAATGTGTTTGTTTGTTTTTTGCATAGGTCAAGGAATTACAGAAGTTGCAGACTTTCAATCTTTAAGACATCAACCAAGCCCTAGGGCTCTGGCCGCTAATCATGTAAGTCGATCGTATTTTTCGACTAAATACACTCATTTCAATTATCTTCTTTTATTTTGGTGAAAGAATCTTGGAACATACAAAGGAAAAGAGGAAAGATATATAGGACTTTTTGTTGCATGTAAGCAAACAACAAAAAAATTGGAAGAAGAAGATAAATTTCGATGATAAAGAGAAGGAAGGTACATATGCACAAGTTGATTGGGAAGGAGGGGAGGGCACATGTTTCATCAAGGTTGTAAATTCCATGATTAATTGAACATTCATGATTTTGTTGAGTTTTTTTCAATTTTGAGAATATTCATGTGTTAGTTTGACATAAATGAATCTTTTTTTGTTATATCTAAGAAAAATCCAAAAAAAATTACCATTGTGATTTCCCTGAAATTCTTATAATACGTAGCCACCCTTTAATAAAAAAAATCCTCTTGGGACATTTTTTGAATTTTTTAGTTTTAGTGTAGTTCCAATTAAATTTTTGTTTTTAAAGGAAAAAATTCATTATTTTAACTTTGTTTAATTGAAAACCAAATTGGTTATTCATGTAATAGTTTTTGCCCTTTATGGCAAGTTCAAATAAAATCACAAAGGATGAACTATTATTATAATTATTCTAATAAGGGTAAATTATTTGCAAAACAACATGAAAGTAGAGCTACTTCATCAACTATCACCCCATAATTGGTTCCTAGTTCAAGCCAAAATAAATGAAGGTTGTTCATTGAGTTTGGAAAGTTAATTAACTCAAAATACTCATCCATGTGCAAATTGGGGTTTAAGAATTATTGCCATGTTGATGATGTTGCACAAGTTACATTGCAAGTTGGTTAACTTGCAACTCTAGATTTGGAGAAGATTTTGAATTGTGTTGTTAATATCCCAAATATGCCAATGGTTGTTGATGACAAATTGTTGTCCAAAAAACAAGTTGACTTGTAGTTGAAAGAAGATTTCACATATGAGGAAAAAACAAGTGTTAAACATTGGCATGTGGATTTCTTGAGAGGGAAAAAAATTGAAACAATCTTTGGCTTGCATTTTATGCTCACAAAACAACTTTGAATGAACTTGAATCAATACTAAACAATTTGATGTTATAAATTGTAGAAGGAAATGTTGAATCTATTCAAAAGGCTAAGTGTGGTTGAAAGGTTAAATAAATTAACCAACTCAAGGATTGATGGAACAATCTCAAGCCTCCAAATTAATGTTTATACTTTCCAACCTTTTAATATACAACTCATAAATATTGTTGGTGGCATTTTTTCCATGTAGACATCTTTTGTTTTTTTTCAAACATAAGTCCCTTTACCAAGATGGAGAATTTGATTTTGATGTTATTTTGTTATATTGTGTATATATCTAAACTTAAATTCAAAATAATCTTCAATGTGTGGTCTCCCACAAATTGCCATGTTTTTTGAGTTGAAGTATGAATAATGGGTCTCACAAAGGAAACAATTTTTGGATTGTAATGATAATTTGATGTTATGTGAAGTTAAAATTGTTGAATTGAAATTTTAAGAAAATAATTTACGTTAAAATCAATCATCTTTTCTATTTGAAACCTTTGATGGGTCAAGCTATACTTGATTGTGGGTGAATGCACACCTATTTTTCATTGAAGGTATGTATTCACCTACTACAACATAATGATTAATTAGCATGATTATGGGTGAATGTAACTTGAAATCATCAAATGTTCATTTGCTTTTCACAACATGGCATCCATTATGTTGTGAACTTTCTTAGTAGATTGTATGATTTTTAAAGTCATCAGTAGTGAATCTTGTTTATTATTATTGTATTATGGGATTTATTTTTTGGTCTTTGGATCCTTGTTTAATATGTCTTCCTCACATAACTTTTTTCCCTACAAATCAAGGTTGGGTTTGAAAAAACTTGACTCAAATTCATTTTTCTAGATTCATGGTGGCTTTCATTTGTTTAATGAATTTTATGTTCTATGCAAATAAAATCAATTGAGGCCAAACCATATGCAAGAAATGTTCACAATTTATTTCTTTGTCTTCTTGTTAGTGAAATTTGAAGATCACAATGCTCCTAGATCCCATCACACTTGCACAGATGAAGCCTCAAGTTTTGGAACATCCCACTCCTAGAACAAAGTAAGAAGACAATTTATAAGAAGTTACATCAATGCAATCTAGCCAATAAATGTCCTTATGTTTTTCATAATTCACAATGACAATAGATATCATTAAATCTATGTCCACCTAATTAGTATCGTTGTCATACTTGAATTTGAAGTTACCTTGTGATTTTTAAAACTAGTTTAACACCATTATGATAAGGCCCCCACTTGTTTTCTTAGTTATAACAATAGGCTTGTTCATCAAATTAATGGGTTGCCTTGAAAAGCCTAATTTAGTTCCAACCCTCCTTTTGATTTTTTGGACTTTCTTTAGCCACCATGAAATACCATTTGTGGATTAGGGTGGGTTTACCAACCTTTGAATTTTTATGACCCTTTCACCTCAAGCCAATTTGGTTATTAATGGAATCTTTTACAAAATGAATGTGCCACATTTGTTGCCCAAAGTAAACACCACAATCATTCCCCAATCATATACTTTAGCTAAATTAAACCATCGAGGTTAAGCTACCTACCTAGAATAAGTTACATGCCTATCTATTTCCTACCTTCCTACCTACCTAGATCTAAGTTAAATTACATCTTACATCTATAGGATACCTAGGTTAGGTTTACATGTCTACCTAGGTTAGGTTCCAAATTTAATTAAGTTTTGATATGATGGCCATAGTTGTTCAATTAAATATTTAGATTTTGATGTCCTTCATGACTATGGTCACAAAAGTCATAATCATAGATGTCCTATGCAACCCATATTATTCAACAAAACATTCATGTAATCATGTGTAGTTATGGATGTTCTAAATGACTATGAATCTAGCCATGGGTTAGGGTTTTTGGCATTGTGTGCCCATATAATAATTTTTTAATGAGCTTGTGAGAATTTTTTTGTAATATTTCATTGAGCTAGGTCCTTGCTTGGTGGTAACATCACAACAAATGGAGATATAGAGCTTAATGTGGCATTGGAAGGTCACCACATTGCAACCCATGGAAATCAAAATGATGCACATGTGGGCCTAGGGAGGTTCACAAGATAGTGGGAAACCAAACCTTGTCACAATTTGTGGGACCCATAAAAAAGTTCATTGGTAAAGTCAAGGAAATTGAAAAAGGGGTGCTTGAGAAGACTTAGGCCTTGCAAGTGAATAAGAACATGGTGTAGGCCTTTATAATCCAAGTGCAACTTTGAAGGGAAAGGTTAGCAAAAGTACATGTTCAATGTGAAATTGTAAACATTAATGTTTACAATACGTACATTACAATCCATAGATTACATGTATATATATTATGTAATATGTACATATATGTATACATACACATATTTATGTACCATGTATTTTACAATACATAAACATATTTTAGTAGCATGTAAGCAAAAGAATTTGTTGTTACAAAGGCAACTAAAAATGTGAGGCTTATGAAATACATTTAATTCAGAAGCCTACGATAGTGCATGGTTAGAGTGTGTCACCCAATTGAACAAGTTCATCCTTTGGTTCCAAGCAAATTATCATTACAAAGAATTTTTATATTAATGATTGGATTTATGACTCTTTTTTTTAATCATGAATGCCACATGTGACTACAAATTCCTCTAGTTTTTTTAGACAAATTGCATAATTTTGTCACAAAATACATGATGTTACACCCAATCAAGACAAGAATTGCATCAAAGTGTAACTAATACCAACTTTTCATCCAATTTACATTTAGGCTAAATTGCATCCAAATGTCATTTTAGTTTGTATTTGTAGTGACATATGCTTACATGCATGGCACAAGCATTTGTGACTAGTTTAACAAGTAAAATGTGGAATTTGGGGAGTATTTTCACCACTAAAATGTTGACACATGGCAAGCTCTAAATTGAACAAACGACACAACATGGTCTACTTTGGTTAGCCTAGGCAACTAAGTCACATAGCCTAACCTAATTAACCTAGGTTAGGTGGTTTAATTTACTAAACAACTTATAGGTCATTTAGGCTAAAAACATGGGCTAACTACTAATTGAACCTACTAGCAATTAATGTTTAAACTCCTTTCTACATGGGTTTTTAAAAAATAATTAAGATCATGTATATTCTTTATGAATTATATTTGAATTTTGAAAATAAACATAATCATATTATAGAATTAATTAAATTATAATTTTTACCCAACATCTAATATATGGGACCTTATATTTTTACTCACATAGTTTTTCAATTTTAAAAAAATGTTATATATAGCTTGACTTTATGACCAAAGGTGGTGTTGATTAGTGTTGGGTATTTATCAAAATGGAGGGCAATTTTCAAGTAGTTTTCACCTTGAAAATCATCGAATATCACCATTTGTGATTTGGATTGAAAACCATCCCCCTTGGTTCTCACTTGAATGATAATCGCCCTCTTCAACAAAATAAAAACATTGTTGAAAATCATGGGCAAGGTAATAAAAGATACTTCAGGGCAATTTCCAATTATTTGGGGCTAGTCCAAAGGTGATTAGTAGGTAAACATTTATTAGATATGACTACCAATCAATTTGTCTAACACTTCAACAATCTATGTTGACATTCATGTACTTTTGCTTAATGACTTCAATGAAAGTTGAAATGAATCTTTTTTGCTTGAAAAGGAAATTTCCACTTTCCATTCAAAATATATGCAAAAATGTTTTTAGCTTTTTGTGACTTAAATTTTTGATGTTATAACATAACCATTAAGAATAATTAAATTGATTTTCATGTATGGAGAACCCCCCCAATTTCAAAACTTCGCAAATATAACCAAGGGGAAGAGGGGAGATGTGTTGACTAATATGTTGGTGAGTTTCTATTGATAGGATGCCATGGGTTGAAAATTTTGCTAAGATTTAACCAATAATTATAAAATTATGAGAACCACCCATATGAAAACCAACAAATAATAATAATTGAAATTTTGAAACCTAAAAAGTTTCCTAAAACCTTCATTTTTTACATAAAAAATCGGGACATTTTTTTATAGCAACAAGAAGAAACAAAACCGATGGTTTTTTGAAAAATGTGAAAATTGCTCAACAATTAATATTGACATGAACATAGGTTTTGTAACAACAAGAAGAATGTTACATATGTTAAGCAAATGCTTTCCCATAGAAACACCAATAACCAACTATTGAACATTAAAAATAAATAAAAATCATAATGAATACAACACCATTAATCTTTCTTTATACATCATTGCGTCTTAATTGCCACAAATAGTAAATTGTGGAGCTAAATAGATATGCAAGGGAAAACAAGTAGTAGCAACTACATGTAATGGAATTGCTTAAAGTTGTGATATTGAAAACTTTGTTCATATCCATGTCTTGTGAACTTTCTGCATTTAGTAGCCTCAATGTGAAGCTATGAAGAAACTAGCTAGTTCCATTTGCACAATAGTCAACCCAAAAGGAAAACTTGGGCATATTTGTCGATTAGATACAAATGCCAATAGTTGGAAATCTTTCCCTTTTAAATCAACATTGGATCCAACAAATCTATAATGCCCATTCTATAATGGTAGCAATTTTGTTAGTGCTTGCTTGCATACTTTCTTGCACATAATGGGGTGCCACATGGGGAAAATTATTTATAAAAAAAATTTGATGAATTGTTGGATGGCAAATTATTCATAAATAAATATATATTTTATGGAGTTCATGAATAAATTTTACATTTTACTATTTTGATATGGAAGGTTTAGTATATTGATAAATAGATTGTTAATTATAATAAAATTAAATACTTTAAACTAATTGTAATCATTGGAAAACATTCAATTCTTTTGATGAAATCATGAAATACATTGCAAAAGAATTGTAACTTACATTGAGAATTGCTTTCATTTTATTATCCCCAAGCCTATTGCCAAAATCATATGTTTTAAGAAGAGAAAGCATGACACCAAGAATTTTTAAAGATTTATTTAACCCATTTTGTTTTAAACGATCTTGAATTGGTTCATAAAAAACTTGGTCTCCTTTCAAACATAGTTATTTCAATTGTGCTATAACGCCTTAGAGATCAAATGGCTTTAGGAGTGGAACAAAATCACCAATATTGAAAATGCTAGCAATAGCATTTTCTTTCGAAATCATGTCGCTAAACTCTTCATTTTTTTTGTTGGAAAATTTTAGGCCAAAATGTATTTTTCCAAATAACAAGAGTGTCATCATATTCATGGAGTCATCAACCAACCTTGTTTGCATGTTTGTTGGTTTTCCTTCTTACGCCAAACATACGCCATATATTGTCTTAAACATGTTTCATATGCTCAATTTAATACTATGCATGATCCCAATGATTTGGGAAATATCAAATGATCCATGTTTTTGCAAATGATGCATTCAATTTTGTTTTAAAATGTGCAAATCTTCAAGGATCATTACAAAAATGAACTTATAAAAAACTATCTTGAAAAATTAAAACAAATCACCTTGCAATCTTCAAAAACATCGTGCATCAAGGATGAAATTTCTTCATTTGAACCATGTTTGGAAACATTCATGGGTAATGAACGAAATGAAAATGTTTGATCATGTGTCTTGGAAACCTCCTTCGCCAATCTTGAAGATGAGATGACGATAATACGAATTGATCCCAACTTGAGCTCCATGATATCTCCATATATTTTAAACAAGTTATACAAATCTTGATGGGGGAATTCATGTAAAAAAGAAAGGTTTCCAAGCAATGGACATAAAGGAAATGGCCATGGTGCTCTCTTCAATTTTGTGCGATGGGAATGTCTAGCAAAGTTGCGGAAATAGTCACTATAAATATTAAAATTAAAATTAATGTGAAATGGATTGGCGTGATCAATTGACCCCATTTCACAACAATGTTAACCATGGTGTGGATTTTTTTCACAACTAAATTATGGTGATCTATGCTATCAAGGTTTTTTGTATCACAACATGGGGATGTTTGTGAACTATATTTATAAAGTGAAACTTGAGTATTGATGGTGGAATATTGGTTGCTTTTATATATTGGAATTAAAAAATCACTACTAAAAAAATTGTTTTTGCAATTTATCTTATGCAACTACACATGTCACATGTAATTAAAAAATAGTTGCATGCGACATTTTTTAGTTACATACAACATGTGTAGTTGCATAAGACAAATTGCAAAAGATAGTTTTTCTTTTAACGTTAATAAAAAATATCTATGGCATGGGTCATGATGTGTGGGTCTCACAATCTTTTGTGCAAAAACCCTAACATTGAAGCATCTAGGTGCTAGGTACAATGGAGATTCCAACCAGGTTAAAAGAAAATAGTTAACCGTGTTTGGAATATTACTATGAAACACTTCTTTGTTGACATGAATATTCTAATTTTATGAATAGTTGAAAACCATGAATTTTTTCAAAAATCTAAATATATTGTACATAATTTTCATCCATAATGAAAAGACCATTCCTTGTATTTCAAATTTAAAACTTTACCATGGAGGAAATAGGAAAGGGAACAAAGAGTCCTTTTCTTTGTTGGAAGAGGTGACAAGACATTGACCTACAAGGGTACATTATTGGTTGGTTTTTTTTAAGGAGATTTTTCCTTAGGGAAAATTTGTCCTTTTAACCATTATTTAGGGCCCCATCTATTGAGCAAACACCAATTTGTAGAGTACAAAAATAAATGTGTAGGAAATAATATATGTGTGCAAAATTTTGCACAATATCATTGAAAATCATCCCATGCATTCATTTTAAGAGTTGTATTTTGCCATTATGTGTGAATTGCATCCTAAGTCATTTAAAGATAGGTCGGTGAAGGTAGGGTGGTGCAAATTTGTTTGTTATTTTAAAGGTAGGTTAGTGATGTGTATGTTATTCCAATAACAATTGCTTGGTGGGAGGGGGGAGGAATTCTTTTTTTTTGTACTAAAAAAGCTACATGAGTAAAAATATAGGTCCAATATGTTGGTTGTCATGAAAAAATATTAATTCAATTGGTTCTACAATAGGATTATGTTTATTCTCAAAATTAAAATTCAAGTGATGATGTTTCAAACATAAACTAATATTTGAATCATATCAAGCACGACTAATTTGCTAATTATGTAAACACCTTTCTTATTCATTTTGATTAAAAAGTAATAATTGATGTGGTTGGTATGTTTTTAAAAAATAACATGTGCTAGCTAATGTGGCTAGTCATTTTTGACTAAAAACTAACATATTTGCTACTTGATGTTAACTCATAAATAACATAAATTAATTAATTATGATTTAAACTTTTTTATTTATTATAATTATCAAGGATGTAAAATGTGAGCCAAAGGATGTAAGCCCCTTACGCATGTACATTCGAGCCTTCTTCCCCTAAGCATGTAGGCCACATGTAGCCTTTAAAACATGAACAAAGTGTCATAAGAATGAATTGCACCCCTCACCTCCATGGTGACAAACCAAGGCATTAACCATCTAACCACCAGTTCACATGAGGACAGATTTAATGCCACAACAAAAAATATAAACACATTCATTTTGAATTTCATGCATTAAAATCTCAAGTCATGAAATATATGTCAACATATAATTATAAATATGAATCAAGGTTGATATAAGTAAATGGCAAATATTTTGTTACACCTACCTACCAACTTATTATATACCTACCTACCTACCTACCTACATGTTTAGGAGCTTATACATTTACATACACAGGGTTGTTTACATCAATTTACATTTGACACATATGTGCATAAGTCACAATCTCAATAACTAGAATTAATCACACCTTAGTAGTTAAACATCAACATCGCATAGACATGACCTAATCCATATATAATTGACATAGTTTGATTTGACTAATAATTTAGTTGATTTAATCAAGTAAGACTTGCCTACTTTTTGGAAGGGGAAAAATGGACAAAAAAATGTCTTTTTTCATTTCGGACAAATAAATTTAATCACATCAATTATTGTAATAGCAATGTTAAGGGCATAAAAAACATAGTTGGATAGTAGTGCTTATCATCACATATAGTGATGGTTGGGTTGTAGCCGAACAACGGGTGGCAGGACAGTGACTCCATGACTGTGCAGTTTGTGTGAACACAAAAACCTTGATCAGGGTAATCAAGCCGCCTCTATTGATGAGTGGCGGCGGATTTCTTCTTCATTAATGTGAGAGGGAAACTAGATATGCATGGGGTGCATGGGAGAAGGTGTGGGATGGGAGGACAAGAAGATGACGGTGCGTTTGATGAAGAGGAGCGACGCCACATTGATTAGGGAAGGAGGAAAAGCTGTTGGTGAGAAAAGCGAGGAGGAGGAAGCTTGTGCAAGAAGCTGGATCCAAGGATGTAAAGAAGAGGATGATCAGTTGGAGGTAGATGGGGGGGGGGTTTGGCAGAACAACTAGGAGCTTAGGGAACTCTCGTCTGGTTGCTCTCTTTTTCCGCTGCGATTAGTGACCAGAGACATCTCTGGCTCCTTGATCTAAGAAAGCTTAGTGGGAATTTAGGATGAAGGCAATCGACA